>ERZ780208.541-NODE-541-length-37402-cov-7.511500_pt1 | contig 37402 bp, 29 predicted proteins | sample MGYA00511167_ERZ780208 | MGnify/ENA primary metagenome ERZ780208 (study PRJEB29588, sample SAMEA2159202) | human gut metagenome | biome: human gut; feature: human-associated habitat; material: faeces | place: Denmark | collected 2008/2010 ...
GGTTCTGCTGCCTTATGCAAGAAATAAAAAATGGAATTGATAGAACCCACCTAAAGAAGCTTTCAGCTCTGGCTGTCTCTCCGTTTTTGAAAGTAGCTGTTGCCTTAAGTGTCACGGTACGTCCTTCACATTCGGCCGGAAGTTTCACGGCATCCGTCCAGTTGAAATCGGTCTGGCGGGTCATGCTGCGCTGCGGAGTTACGGCCTTGTCTTCCATATATACGGCATAAGTCACCTTGGCTGTCTGAGTTACCGTAGAATAGGTATTGACCGAAACCTGCAGCTTGCCATCCTTCGTCACAGGTGCCTGTTCGTTCTGGGCTGAAGCAATCACAATACTCTTGTCGATGTAAGTATATCTGAGTTCGGAAGAAATATTCCCCTTGCTGTCCATACCTATTTTGCGGAATGCAGACGTAGCATGATCAATACCTCCGCGTGCCAGAGTAGAAGTACAGATAGCCAGCGCGTTGCCGTGACGGGTAATGTGGTTAATGTGAACATGTCCGTATACCCATGCTTTCAGATTATGTGCATCGAGGTCAATATCCATACCCTTGCCGGCAGAAAATACATGACGGTCGCCGCTGGTCCAGTAGTCGTGGTTGAACACAACAATCGGTTTTCCTTCAGGGATCTGTGCCAGGTCATTCTTCAGCCAGTGGTATACATCTTCCTTGGTATATCCCGGACGGTAATCTCCTCCCCACATCGGAGTAACGATGTAATGGGTATTGCCTGCATCGAATGAATAATAAACGGGGCCATAGATACTTTCAAAGAGTTCTTCACCATATTTCCCTTTGACAAGGTCATGGTTACCGATGCAATAGTACACAGGCACTTCCATATTGACTGTATTCATCATCGGTTTATGATTCTTCAGTCCGCCTTCATAACAGATATCGCCAGTATGTATGATAAAGGCTGCCCCTTCATTGTGTGCATATTTTCTCAGGTCGGATACCCATTCTTCCTGACCTGTAGCCGTTGATATTTCGGTATCTGAAATATGCAGGAAGGCATGTTCTCCCTTGCTGCCAAGATGTGCATTGTAGGGAATTACTCCGAAATCATATTCGGTTTTGCCGTTTTCTATCGCGTGATAGTGACGGAATGTCTTGTATCCGCTGGGTGTAGTGATAAAGAGGAAACGTTCACGTTTATGTCCCGGTAATGAATATTCACCCGAAGCAGACGTTTTCACCACATTCAGTCCGTCGGATACAAGTATTCCTTTCAGCGTTTTTTCCCCTTTGTCGAACTGCCCGTTTCGGTTGGCATCGACATAAACTTTTCCTGTGTATTCTCCGGCTGTAGCGGTTGCCGAGGCCAGAAGAAGGCAGGAAATGACAGTTGTTGCTTTCATTGATTTTTCTGGTTATAAGAAATTGATAAAATGATAAATGCCCGGAGCAGCAAGTCAGCAACTCCGGGCATAAAATTAGAATAATTGCATCATCCCACAAAAGATGTCCGCAATGTTTTTATTCAGCCCAGAACTTGTTCTGTTTCAAGTTGGGGTTCATTTCCAGATCCTGAACATCAAGCGGAGTGTAATAATACTTAGGTTCGATGAAATCGAAAGCACCTACCTGTGAAGTGATATGGATATAACCTTTATCATTTTCAGTCAGAGAGAAGGTGTGTCCTTCAAGTGTATACACTGTCAGCTTTTCTGCAGCAAATTCATCCCTGCGTGCTTCTGATTCAGCCTTGGTCATTACCACAGCAATATCATTTACTCCGTCACCGGTCATATCATATTTGCCAGGACCCGGAATGTACATACCTTCAGGAGCCTTGTTCATCAGCTTGCCACATCCCCAACGCATAAGGTCGTTGTATCTGAAGCCTTCGCAGGCAAGCTCGATACGGCGTTCGCGACGTACTTCGAGTACAGCTCCAAGCTGGCTTGAAGTAGCATTGGAATATCTCTGCTGCTGTACGGGATCAATGTTTGCAAGCCAGTCTGCCAGCTGTGCATGCGGCATACCTACACGGTCACGCAGCAAGTTGATTGACTTATCCAGGTCGTCCTGTGTCAGTGTACCCAGTTCTGCCTTTGCTTCTGCATAGATAAGAAGGATTTCACCATAGCGGAATACCGGCATGTCGAAATAGCACTTGCCCCATTCAATCTGGTCTGCAGAGCGAGGATCAAACTTGATCTGCATATATCCGCCCTTGTCAAGTGAAGGAAGGGTCGGTTCATTTGAATTGGCACGGATATATCCCGGCCACATGAAAGTCTGTTTCAATCGCGGGTCACGATTCTCAAAAATTTCAGCATATGTCTTGGTAGCATATCCTTCCACATCCTGGAAGCGTTTGGTTGTATTGCCGTCAATCACCAGATAATCTTCCATCAGGTCTCTTGACAATCCGGAATAAGCCGGTATCTGCTGTGCATTGTGCATGATACCGAGATCTTTGTCATAATCAGTCATAAGAATGATTTCTGAGTTCTTGCTCAAGTCCAGATTACAGAACAGTGATCCGTATGTACCCATGTCATCAACATCTTCCATAGACAAAGAGTATGTACCGCCCATCAGCTGTTCAGCAGCACTGATAGCCTCTTCAAAGAAACGGTCAGCATCGTTCAGTTCAAGTTCCTTATGATATTTACGGAATGTTGCTTCATTCAAAGCGATACGTGCCTTCAACGCCAGAGCTACGTCTCTTCCCACCTTGGTCTTGCTGTTGGTATTTTTCATATTGGCAATTGCAAAGTCAAGATCCTGCATGATGCTGTCCACAACCAGTGAACGCGGATCCTGGGTCTTATACAACAAATCAATATCACTGGTCTGGAGATCCCGGCTGTACCAGGGCACATCTGAATATGACTGAACCTTGTCATAATAAAGTTTTGCACGGTACATTCTTGCCAGTCCGATGAAGTGATTGATCTCTGCAGGATCACCTGTCACATTTCCGGTACGTGCCAACATGAAGTTTACATTACGTATTGAGCTCCAGTCCCATTGTCCTACAGTTTCCGGGTTGATTGTACCACCCAGTAACTTATAGGTAGAACTTGATTCAGTGTAGAGCATGTTATCTGACACAGCATCCCAGTAACTTCCTCCGAGATAGCCATACATGTTATTGGTATAGATCTCCAGGTCATTTACAGTTTTGAAGAATGATTCTTCAGTAATACTTGTTTCGGGATAGCGGTCCATGAACGAGTCGTTACATCCCGTCAGTGCTCCGGCCAGACCAAAAGCCAAAGCCATTCCAAATATATTCTTATTTGCTTTCATGATTAAATTCTCTGATAATAATGTTTGTTTAGAATGTTACGTTAAGACCGAATGAGTAAGAACGCTGAAGCGGATATGACTGTCCACCCAGACCTTCAGGGTCGATATTGTAATATTTGTACAATCCAGAGATTGTAAACAGGTTATCGCCTGAGAAGTAAACTCTCACTCTGCTGATATTAACTTTCTGAGTCCACTTGGTCGGCAGGGTATATCCCAGCGTCAAGTTCTTCAATCTGATATAAGCTGCATTCTGCATGTATTTGGTCTGTGTCAGTGCAGCTTCAGTATACTCAGCTACATAACCCTTCATACGCGGGAAGTATCCGTTCGGATTGTCTTCAGTCCAATGGTCGTAGTAGTTACCGTAAGTGATGTTAGTCCAGGGCTGTGAGTAGATACCCCAGAAGTAAAGGTCACTAGAACCAGGATAATAATCACGTTTTCCTACACCCTGGAAGAATGCGCTAAGGTCAAATCCGTTCCAGTCTGCATATGCATTGATACCGAATGTGAAACGTTTGCTTGAGTTACCGATGATAGTACGGTCACCATGATCTTCAAGAGTGTTGGCACCCTGAGAAATCTTTCCGTCACCATTCAGGTCAGCAAATTTCAAGTCACCGGCTTCAAGAGGACGGTTTTCCAGATAAGAAGCTACATTAGTCTGGTCTGCATGGTTTGCTACATCTTCAGCAGAGGTAAAGAATCCTTCTGTGGTGTATCCCCACATCTGTCCGAATTCATAACCCACATAATAGCTTCCCAGAGTTCCTGTCGGGTTGTTGAACTTGGTAATGAATGAACGGCTGTCGGCCAGATTGAAGCCTACCTGATAGTTCATCGGTTTACCGGCAACTTTTACCTGATCCTTCCAGGTCATTGTTACTTCCCATCCTTTTGTCTTCAGATCGGCAGCATTTTCACTAGGCACGCTTGTACCGAGTACTCCCGGCAAAGGCTGACCGCTTGTTACCATATCCTTGGTACGACGTACATAGTAGTCACCACTGATGCTCAGACGGTTGTCCAGGAAGTTGATATCGGCACCGATATTTGATGTAGAAACCTTTTCCCATGTCAGTGTAGAAGAAACAAGTCCCGGAGCATTTACATACAAAGGACGTTCACCATCAATAATGTATCCAAGCTTACCAGAGCTCATGGATGCAATGTAAGGATAGTATGAAGAGTTGTTCTGGTTACCGAGCAAACCGTAAGAATAACGGAGTTTGAAGAAACTTACAACATCTTCAAGAGGTTTCCAGAATTTCTCACGGGATACAACCCATGCAGCAGAACCTGAGGGGCTGAATACGAAACGGTCATTCTTCGGGAAACGTGATGTACCGTCATAACGGCCGTTGAATTCCAGAATATATTTATTATCGAAGGTATAGTTGAAACGAGCATAAGCTCCTCGCAGAGCCAGTGTGCTGATTGATTCAGACATGCTCATATCGCCTGTAGCCAGCTGGATAGTCGGAAGTCCATCGGTGATCAGGTTGTTTCTGCTCATACCAGTATACTCATAACGATATTCTTCCTGATTGAATCCGGCAACGACATTCACGAAATGTTTTTCATTGAAAGTCTTGGCAAATGTAGCATATACATCAAACGTAATGTTCTTTGTTTCTGAAGATGCAGCAGAGGCGCTGTTCACTTCGTCTTTATAAAGAGTCTCCAGTTCGGGACCGTTCTTGTAAGGAACAGACAAGACTGCTGAACGGTCACGGTTCTTCTTGGTTGAATAGGCAAAGTTACCGTTTACCCACAGAACATCTTTCAGGATATCAATACGGGTATTGAACTGTGTAGTAATGTTCGCACCTTTCTGTGTAGTACGTCCACCTTCACCCAGACGTCCCAGCCATGATGCACCACTGCTGGTCCAGCTTCCGTCAGGGTTCTTGGGTACATCCATCGGGTTCAGACGGTTGATACTCCAGAAGTAACTGTCACCGGAATAGCTGTCATTCAATGCAGTCGGTTTATCATAATCAGTAAAGATAATCTGCGTATTGTTAGATACGCTCCACCAGTCTGTCAGTTTGAAATCCAGTTTTGAACGTACATTGTAACGATTAAATTTATCTGTTCCGTAACGTATCATACCATCAGTGAAGTTATATCCTGCTGACAGGAAGTAGTTCACTTTATCGGTCTTTCCTGAAATGTCAACAGAATGCTGGGTTGAGAATCCGTTCTTCTTATAAGCCTCGCCTACCCAGTCGGTGTTTCCAAAATAAGAATAGCTTCCGTCAGGATTCAGGAAGTAAGGAGAAGTAGACGGATCTTCAGAAACTTTCTTGGCATATGCCAGCTGCTCTTCATTATACAGATTGTAGAACGGGCGGCTCATCACATTACGAACCTGTGCTACAAGATAAGGATCGGTAATAACGTCCTGTTCCTGTGTATTCTGGCGGAGAGAGAAGTTGTTGTTATAGTTAATGGTCAACTTTTCAGAATTACCTTTCTTGGTTGTTACCAGAATTACACCATATGCAGCACGTGAACCATAGATGGCACATGAAGCAGCATCTTTCAATACAGAAATACTGCCGATGTCATTCGGGTTAAGGTTATTCAGTGTGGATGTATCAGAAATGATACCATCAATTACAACCAGCGGATCACTGCTGTTCAGTGAAGTGATACCACGAATGTTGAATGACGGGTTATCATTGGCCTGACCACTGCCCACCGTAATGTTCAGGTTGGCTACCGTACCCTGCAATGCCTGACCGACATTCTGAACCGGACGGTTCTCAATCTGTTTAGTAGCTACAGTTGCAACAGATCCAGAAAGGTTGACTTTCTTCTGTACACCGTAACCCACAACAACCACTTCATCCAGCATTTCTGTATCTTCTTGAAGAATAATGCTGAGTGGCCGTCCGTTCCATTTTACAGTCTGGGTTTTATAACCCACGAATGAGATTTCAATTGTTTCCCCTTTTTTCACTTGTGAGATGTTGAAATCACCATCAAGACCTGTAATAACCCCTCGCGTGGTACCCTTGACCACAACTGATGCTCCGATTACCGGCTCACCATTTACGTCTTTCACAGTACCGGTACAAGCCGAGTTCTGCTGTACCTTATCAACTGCCATGCTCGCATCTTCCGACTGGACAGAAGGAGCTGCTGCCAGGTTCCCCGCTGCTCCACTAAGAAAGAGCAGCATACTGACTGATTTAATTGAATTTAGTTTCATATTATACGATTTGTATTAGGTGTAACATACATATGCAAATTACTGCATTTTTTAAGAGTTACAAATTGGACAATATTATTAAACATATGGATAAAATTACTTTCATGTTAAAACGAATCTTTACCTGAAGCTTATCCAACACTATATATTTCAAAACAAATGAATAATTCCACGTTTTTAATAAAATTTTTTATGAAGTGTGAATAAAACATTCATATAGTTACATTGCGGTTCTGAAACAACTTTGGATTTCTTTTTTACGCTTGCCTACATAACGGAAATATACAGCCATCATTACGGAAAGTCCGGCAATAAGTATTCCTGAGATATATGCTGCCGTTACGATAAAATGGAGCCAGTCCATATCACGTGTATAGAAGTTCTTATAGAGCAATACACCTACACTGCCCAGATACCCGAAAGAATCGGCCACACAGATCAGAAAGCTGATATTACTCTTATAGCGGAAAAGAGCTATCCAGCGTTCAAAGAACATTGTATGAAAACAGGCATAGCAGAGATACAGCCCAAAACCAGTGCTTATCATCCAAAGCGCAGGTGATACCATTTCATGGGCAAAGAGCCATGTCATAACAAAGAGAAGGCATCCGCTTCCGATAAAAGTGTAAATATTGCCGAAGAAAACCCGCTTGTGATCAGTGACCTTAATCATACTCGCCACAATCGAAAGTACCATTACTGCAATGATTATCTCAGACGTGGCAAGTATACCTGCATTCTCTCCATATCCCATCTGTGCCCAAAGTTCAACAGCAAAATTGTCACGCAAATCGCGGTACACGGTCAAAGTAGCGTATGTCAGCGTAGAAAGTATCACTCCCCATGAGAAGGAACGGAAAAACTTCATTCTTTCTGAAGCCCCCATTGGAGTGCGTTCGCTCCGGCTCGCCTTGTCTTCCTCCGACTGGGGAGGGATAAGCGACAGCATCCATACCCCCAGCAGCAGTACAGGTACAAACACCAGTCCCGTACAGCAGGGCATCCAGAAGTCGGACACATGAAAGTGTATAATAAGGAAGCGCCCGACAGCTTTGGTTATACCTGAAGCCGTAATAAAACTGACACAAAGTCCGGCTCCCAGAAGCTCGGTATTACGGCGCCCCTCAAGAAATGAAATCACAATGCCGAATATCATACCCAGCGGCAAGCCATTCAATACAAGGAAAACAACATTGTAAGGGTGAGGTACCAACGCAAACATCAGCAATGCAACCCAGGCAAAAGCGATAAAGCCAAGTATGCATCTGATCCGGTTCTGTGGTTTCATCGACGAAACAATGGTAATACCCAGAAATTTTGAGCAGGTATAACCCACCACCTGACTGATAATGGCTATAATTTTATAATCAAGCCCCCAATAAGTAATTCCCTCGAATGTAGCAGCCGACAATGGTTTACGAAAAGCATACATACTCATATAAGTAAGCAGTGCCGCCATCATACACAACAGATTAAATCTGGCTCCTTTCGACGGTATATTTAACACAGGCATTTTCATTGCAGCTCTCTCCTATTTATTAAAAATGTATTCCCACTCTAAACGGATTGTTATCTATGGCATACCGGAATGCTTCTTCAGTCTGATCGAGCGTAAAGCCATCGTATATAAGTTCCGATATCGGATAATCAGCATGATGCTTTTCCATGAAGCTTACTGCTGCCCGAAAATCATCCGCATTGTAATTGTGCAAGCCTTTGATGGTATAAAGATTGCGCACAATCTTTTCCGTATCCAGCCTGATCGGCTCCTGGGGACAGACTCCTCCTACCCATACGGCAGTACCGCCTATACGCAACGCATCGACAGTTGCTCCCATTGAAGCAAGATTACCGCTGAAATCAATCGTACAATCCGCTTTCAGTAAAGAGGGATCAAACTCGCCTGCCTTCATTGTCTGTGTGGCTCCAAAACGGCCGGACAGTGCAAGACGTTCACTGTTGATATCAACAGCTATGATTTCCCGGGCTCCGGCTTCGCGGCATTGTGCACATGCGATGATGCCCAGCATACCGATTCCCCACAGGGCTACTCGCTTTCCTTCTACACCTCCGGCCAGACGGATTGCTCCAGCCACCGTAGATACCGAGCAGTTGATGATTGCTGCAGCGTTGACAGGAACATCTTCACTCAAGACAATGACAGGAGTGTTCTTCCTTATAATAGTATATTCAGCAAGTCCACCGTTGAGAGTATTAGTTTCTGTCAGCTGTTCATGGCCATACTTAAACAGATCAGGCGATTTCTGAGGAATACCCAGACGTGACATCTCACTGTCAGGATCTGAAGCATAAATAGCCCATGTGATTCTTTTTCCTTCATGGAGAGGCATTCCATTGAGATCGGCAGCAGGCGCACCCGGTGCAACCGCTACTATCCGGCCCACAATTTCATGTCCAAGTATGGTAGGGCTTTTTTCGATACGCTTGCCCATATAAGTGCTGATATCGCTCCGACAGAGAGTAACATATTCATTTTTCACCAGCAGCTCTCCTTGTTTCAGCTCCGGAATAGAGCATTCTTCTATACTGACTGGAGTACCCGCTTTTCTGAATATTGCAATCTTGCTTTTGTTATACATAATCCTTGTTTTTTTTGAATTCGCGGGCAAATTTCGGATGCTATGACATCATGAGAAATTAATCGGTATGAATTTTCTGAATTTCCCATAAATTATCATTCACGCAACACTTTTGAAATACGAATGCAACATGTATATCATAGTTGAGTCGTTACTTTGCAGCAAATTAAATCTGTGTATGATGAATAGTGCTGACAAGCTTTTGGAAATTTATGAACGTCTGAAAAGACTGAAACAAAACGGTGTGAAAATGAAAGATATAGCCTCAACAATCGAATGGTCACCAAGTGTCCTTTCGGGACTGTATGCCACTGTCCTTCCTGCATTTGCAGAATTATATGCCGGAGGAATGAATTTCGATGAGGCGCTTGATGAGGCTATATATAAGGTAAACAACATATCAAGAAAGAAACTGCTCGGAGATATTGACACCATTTACGACTTCCTGACAGAAACGATGCCGGCAGGTACACCGCGTGTCGGAAAGAAAATACCTTTTCTGAAGCAACTGGCCTCTCAAAGCCGGCTTTCGACAGAAAAGAGTAAAAACCTTGAAGGCACATATATGTCATATAGCTGCTCATCTTCTGTCAGGACACTGAAGGCAGAACCTTTTTATCTGACACACGCCGGCGATGACGGACATCTGGCCTGTGGCAGAAAAAGTGTCCATGGATTTGTCCGTGAAGGAATAGCAATCGTAAAAGAACAACAGATGCTATACATTCTGCTCAACGCATTCAGTGAACCTAACCTGTCACTCGTAACAGTCTACATGCAGTTACCGTTTCTTGAAGAGGTTAAAATACTGAAAGGATTATATCTGGTACCAGACTATAATCAGAATCCCATTGCACGGCGTATCGTTTTCGTCAAACTCTCTGACACTTATGATGCCTCTGAATTTGCCGCCCTCAACGCACGGCTTATCCCTCATGAGGAATTTACAGATACAGAAAAAGCTATATTTGATTATACGTGCGAACTCACCGACTCCCTGAAAATGTGCACGCTTCCTTCACCCAAGCTTGACTTGCGTGATCTTCAGGCAGAAAAGACATTGCTGAGAAAAGAGACAGAACTGGAATCCTCTTTATAGATACAAAAAAGGTTGTCTCAAGATAATTTGAGACAACCTCTGCTTTTTGTTGTATTCAATTTTCTTCTACATCAAGAAACTTCCCATCAATTCAGATAAGAAGCCAATTCGCTTGCGGTTACATTCTTTGCCACAATCACTCCCTCACTATTCAACAGGAAGTTTCTGAAACCGCTTTCCAAGCCATACGACTTGAATATCTTCGAATTTTCACCCTCCATTTCCAGATGACAGCTAGCCGTGTCAATCTGATCCTGCCGAACCGCAGCATTGAAGACAGAGCGGTAACGGTCGAAGGATATGGAGATCATCTTCACCTGGTCCTGATTCTTCAGCAAGTGGCTCAACGCAGCATTCTGCGCTCTTGAAGAAGCATCATAACTGGCCCAAAAGCTCAACAACGTATAATTGCCAGAGGCATCCTGCAGGTTGAGCGGCTGCATTTCATTACAGAGTACCAACTCCGGAGCCTTATCTCCCAAAGCCAGTTTCTCTGTCGGAACACTCTTCTTCTGGAAAGAAAAAGAGATTAAGGAACTGAATACTAATACAACAAAAAACCACTTTACATTTTTAATCATGTAATTTGATTTTAGTTAATACTATCCGGGACTGCCCTTTTACAGTGATTTCTACCCGGAACATTGTCTGTCGCAAAACATCTATGCGAACCCTGTTTCCAGTCTTCTTTGCATATTGTTTCGCTTCTTTTACTTAAGAAATCTGCTGCAAAGGTAAGCCCTTTTGACCATTTTACCAAAGAACAGAAAGAAAAATTATGCTTTTAAACATAAATTCGCACTCTAAATCACATAACGCCCTATTCTTTTTCCCGCAGAAACTAGGGTTCAAAGCATTTAATTCGTACATTTGCGAAGATTACTGCCAAAACAGAGATAAAAGAAAAATGGAAAACAAAACCGAACTGATATTAATCCGTATCAGCGGCCTGGATCGTCCGGGGCTGACCGCTTCCATTACGGCCATTTTGTCGGAATATGATGTAGACATTATGGATATCGGCCAAGCTGATATTCATAGTACCCTGTCGCTCGGACTACTTTTCAAATGCAAGGAAAAGGATTCGGGCAACATAATGAAAGATCTGCTTTTCAAGGCATCCGCACTGGGCATCAACATCCGCTTCTACCCTATTTCGGCTGAGGAATATGAGGAATGGGTAAACATGCAAGGAAAAAACCGTTACATCCTGACATTGCTGGGACGAAAGCTGACTGCCCAGCAAATAGCAGGTGCAACCCGGATATTGGCTGAACAGCAACTGAACATTGACGGCATCCGACGACTGACCGGACGTATTCCTTTAGACGAGAAAAAAGCAAACGTACGTGCCTGCATCGAATTTTCAGTGCGCGGAACCCCAAAGGACAAAGAAGAACTTCAGCGACAACTGATGCAGTTAAGTTCCTCTCTGGCTATGGATTTCTCCTTCCAGCAGGATAATATGTACCGCCGTATGCGCCGGCTGATCTGCTTCGATATGGATTCTACCCTGATCGAAACAGAAGTCATTGACGAACTGGCCATGCGGGCAGGTGTAGGCGATCAGGTCAAAGCTATTACAGAGCGGGCCATGCGAGGGGAAATAGACTTCATTGAAAGCTTCAAGGAACGGGTATCCTTGCTGAAAGGACTGGATGAGAGCGTGATGCGGGAAATCGCCGAAAACCTTCCCATTACAGAGGGAGTGGAGCGCCTGATGTATGTATTGAAACGATACGGATACAAGATCGCCATTCTTTCCGGCGGATTTACCTACTTCGGTAACTACCTGAAAGATAAATTCGGAATAGACTATGTATATGCCAACGAACTCGAAATTATAGACGGGAAGCTGACCGGCCGTTATTTGGGAGACATTGTTGACGGCAAACGCAAGGCAGAATTATTGAGGCTGATTGCACAGGTGGAAAAGGTAGATATCGCTCAGACCATTGCCGTTGGTGACGGTGCCAACGATCTGCCGATGCTATCCATTGCCGGATTGGGCATTGCTTTCCATGCAAAGCCTAAAGTCGCCGCCAACGCACGGCAATCCATCAATACCATCGGTCTGGATGGGGTTCTGTATTTCCTGGGATTCAAGGATTCATACCTGGACGAACGTGGCAAACTATAAAATAACCGACTAAAAACACCCCATTTTATATGCAATTTTCAGAATTAAATTTAGAAGATAGCGTCCTCGATGCACTGGATGCCATGAACTTCCGGGAATGTACTCCAGTGCAGGAACATACAATCCCTGTCATTCTTGAAGGAAAAGACCTCATTGGAGTTGCCCAGACCGGAACAGGCAAGACAGCCGCCTATCTGCTCCCTGTACTCAACCAGCTCAGCAAGGGAAATTATCCGGAAGATGCCATCAATTGTATCATTATGGCTCCTACGCGTGAACTGGCCATGCAGATTGACCAGCAAATGGAAGGTTTCTCCTATTTCATGCCGGCTTCCAGTGTTGCAGTCTATGGAGGTAACGACGGAATACGCTTTGAACAGGAGAAAAAAGGGCTTACCTTAGGAGCCGACGTCGTTATTGCCACACCGGGACGACTGATCAGTCACCTTAGCCTGGGCTACGTAGATTTGTCCAAAGTTTCCTTCTTCATCCTGGATGAAGCCGACCGTATGCTGGACATGGGATTTGCTGAAGATATCATGCAAATCGTCAAATACCTTCCCAAAGAAAGACAGACGATCATGTTCTCAGCCACCATGCCGACCAAGATCCAGCAACTGGCCAAAACAATTCTGACCAATCCGGTAGAAGTCAAACTGGCTGTATCCAAACCGGCAGAGAAAATCATACAGGCAGCCTACATCTGCTACGAAGCACAGAAGCTGGGAATTATCGAATCACTCTTCAAAGAGCAGCAACCGGAACGTGTCATCATCTTTGCATCCTCCAAAATCAAGGTCAAGGAAGTAACCAAAGCGCTTAAACGCCTGAAGCTGAACGTCGGTGAAATGCATTCTGACCTTGACCAGAGCCAGCGGGAAACCATCATGCATGAATTCCGGAACGGACGGATCAATATGCTGGTGGCAACCGATATCGTTGCCCGCGGTATTGACATTGACGATATCCGTCTGGTCATCAACTATGACGTACCTCATGACAGCGAGGATTATGTACACCGTATCGGACGTACAGCCCGGGCAAACAACGATGGATGCGCCATTACTTTTGTCAGCGAAACAGAACAGAACAAATTTAAACAGATCGAGAATTTTCTTGAAAAAGAAATCTATAAGATACCGGTACCGGAAGAATTGGGAGAAGCTCCGGCCTATAACCCACGCAGTGCCAAACCTAAAGGCAACAGCCAATCAGCTTCCGGAAAGAAACGGTCCAGTAACGGAAACAGACGGAGAAAGAAAAAGAGTGCTCCGGCCAGCCCGTCACCGGCAAAAGCCTGAATCTGGTTTCAAACTAAAATCCCTTGCCACTGATCAGAGAATCAAAGGCAAGGGATTGTTTATTCCACATCCGCAGATGAAAAGGACAGCTGGTCATCCCGGTCAATAGTCAGCTCTACATTGTAACAGGATGCCCCATCCGGAATACACAAGGTGGCCAGATAATGATAGCCTTCAGCATCCACACCAATGAAATCCATGTCCGACAGGATAGACATCTTCAGGTAATCATCCGGAACAACTGAGGAAAACATCTGACGAGTGATATCCTTCGCATAAAGGCGTTGCTTTCCCTGATACACACAGATATGAATCACGTTGTCATAATACACGTTGTCCATCGTCAGTCCTTCTTCTGTCAGACTCGGACGAACGACCTTGATACTGGTCGGATTTATATAGACATACCCGCGGTAACGCTTGCCTTGATACATCACAGCCAGGTCCTTGGAGATCACTTCTTTCTTTTCCGGTCCGGTCACAGACAGCGCAACAAAGGCTGAATCATTATCCGACTTGTGCAAAGATACCATGTCTCCTACCGGAGTACGAAACTGCAATGCCTGTTCCTGACAACGTTCCAAAGGATAATGCACTGTTTCCACCCCATAGATGGTCAATGTATCATTCTTCAAATCATATTTTAATGGTGCATTGATCTGACTGGCATAATAAATGCTGTCGCCTTTGATTTTGAAGACAGGAGATTCCGTGTTGTCATCCAGCCATACCCCCTGCAGCCATTGCGTATCTGCCAGTGTATCTGCGGCTTGTTCTTCCTGTCTGGCTTCACCTCCCATACAGGCCGGCAAGAGCAGGCAAAAACATCCCATTAAAAAATAATTTCTCATACCCATTCCCTTTATTTTCATACAATTCCTCATTTCCCGATGCAATGATATACCAGGCCGGCTTCAGCCAGTTCATGAGGATCATAAATATTTCTTCCGTCAAAAATAACCGGATGCTTCATCGTTTTCCGGATCACTCCCCAGGCCGGCAGACGGAATTCTTTCCACTCTGTCACCATCAGCATTGCATCTGCATCCAGCAAGGCATCATACATATCCTTTGCATAATAAATGGAATCACCGATACGGCGTCTGGCTTCGTCCATAGCAGCCGGATCGTATGCACGGATCAGACAGCCGGCTTCCTGCAGCTTTTTGATCAGTACCAGCGCCGGGGCTTCCCGCATATCATCTGTTTCCGGTTTAAAGGCCAGTCCCCATAAAGCAATCGTACGCCCTTTCAGGTCTCCCTGATAATAGGCACTCAGCTTGCGGAACAGAATATCTTTCTGATCCTCATTGACAGCTTCTACCATTTTCAGCACCCGCATCGAATAGCCATGTTCCTCGGCTGTCCTGATCAGGGCTTTGACATCTTTCGGGAAACAGGAACCGCCATATCCGCATCCCGGATAAAGGAACTTACGTCCGATACGCGTATCGGATCCGATTCCGCTACGCACCATATTTACGTCAGCTCCAACCAGTTCACACAGATTGGCAATGTCATTCATAAAGCTGATTCGGGTTGCCAGCATGGAATTGGCAGCATATTTTGTCATCTCGGCAGAAGGAATGTCCATAAAAATCACCCGGAAGTTATTCAGCAGGAAAGGACGATACAACTTAGTCATCAATTCCCTGGCTTTATCCGATTCCACTCCCACGACAACCCGGTCAGGAGTCATAAAGTCATTGATAGCATTACCTTCCTTCAGGAATTCCGGGTTCGAAGCGACATCAAACGGGATCTCCACTCCCCGGGCGGCCTGTTCTCTCCGGATCACTTCCTTTACCTTGCTGGCTGTTCCTACCGGCACCGTACTTTTAGTTACAACAAGTACATAACGCTTCATGCAGGCTCCAATGGTTCGTGCTACTTCCAGTACGTATTTCAGATCTGCACTTCCGTCTTCATTCGGCGGAGTTCCGACTGCAGTAAATACAATCGACACCTGGTCCAGACAATCCTCCAGCGAGGTTCCGAATGTCAGGCGCCCGGCCTTTACATTACGCTGTACCATTTCCTCCAGTCCCGGTTCATAAATCGGAATAACCCCTTTCTTCAAGGCTTCGATCTTGGCAGCATTGGTATCAATACAAATAACGTTTGCTCCTGTTTCAGCAAAACATGTACCTGTCACCAACCCTACATATCCGGTTCCCACGATAGCTATATTCATAACTTTGCGTTTTTATTCTTTTTTTGACTGTGCAAAAATAGAACAAAAAAAAATTCCTTCCGAAAAAAGTGCGGGAAAGATGCGTCAAACGGATAAAAATTGTACATTTGCAGTATGATTGAATTAGCCAAACATATCGAAGTATTACTGCTGGAAAACGATTGCGTAATCGTTCCGGGACTGGGTGGATTCATTGCCCACAACCGTCCGGCAACGTGGCGGACAGACTCCGGAGAGTTTTTCCCGCCTCTGCGTTCCATCGGGTTCAATCCGCAACTGATCATGAACGACGGCCTGCTGGTACAGTCATACATGCAGGCATACAATACAGATTTTCCGGATGCAACCCGTAAAATTGAAAAAACAGTAGAAACACTGAAGGAAGAACTCTATCAGCGCGGACAGATCGCTCTGCAAGGGATCGGCACCTTATATTATAATATGAAGGGGGGATATGGATTCGAGCCGGAAGGAAAAGTGTTTTTCACTCCTTCTCTCTACGGACTGGAACCGTTTTCACTGCCACTTCTGAAAGAGGAAGTGATCACTCCTCAGGTACGTCCTGCCACGATTGTTTCCAGGCCTCATGCCATACCTGCCCAACAGACTTTCCGTACCCGCCATTTCCTCCCGGTACGGCGCTGGTTACAGAATGCCGTAGCTGTTGCAGCAGCCGTCATCCTGTTCTTCATACTCTCTGTTCCTGTGGAGAACACCTATGTAGAGGAAGCTGATTATGCGGCATTGGGATCGGCTGGTTTGTTTGATGCCATTCGTAACCAGTCTCTGGTTGCCAACACCCTGCAGAAGAACAATCAGCATACCCAGCAGAAGAAAGTCAGAAACAATGTCAATACGCTGAAACCTGTCAAAGTCAAGACTGAAAAGGTTGCCGCCCCGCAAGCAACTTCTGCCAAGGTAACGGCACAGGCCAGCGGGAAGTCTGAGGAAAAACAGACGCCCTCCCAGACTCCGGTTCAGAAAAAGTCTGCTCCGGCAAGTCAGGCTTCAGCAAGTCAGACAACCGGCAAGTCTTCAGGCAACAAGGGTTATTACATCATCGCAGCCAGCCTGACAACTGCAGCTGATGCCAGCAGGCAGGCTGAAATATTCCGCAAGCAAGGCTATAAGGATGTAGAAGTGCTCGAATCCGCCGGAAGATATCGTGTATCACTGGGTCACTATACGAATCAGGCAGAAGCCTACCGCCAGACTGAGACCCTGAAAAAAGAGAAGGCATTCAGCCAGGCATGGGTGTTTTCTGTTAAATAACCAAAGATAAACTTTGCAAAGTAATGAAAAGAGTAAGATGTCCTAAATGTGACAATTATATACAGTTTGATGAAACAAAATATCAGGAAGGCCAGTCTCTGGTGTTCATCTGCGACAATTGCAAAAAGCAGTTTGGTATCCGGATCGGAAAATCCAAACTGAACGCAGGCAGTCGCCGGGAAGAAGTCGTCGACGAAAAGGAAGGAACCGAAAACTGGGGAAACGTTGTCGTCATTGAAAACGTTTTTGCCTTCAAACAGGTTTTCCCCTTGCATGAAGGAGACAATGTTATCGGACGGCGTTCCAAAGGTACGGAAGCCGATATCCCCATCGAAAGCAACGATCCCAGTATGGACCGTCGCCACTGCATCCTGAATGTCAAACGCGACAAGCAGGGACAGATCGTGTATACCCTGCGGGACAACAACAGCATTACCGGCACTTTCCTGATGAACGAATTGCTGGGACCCAAAGAACGTGTCCGCATAGAAGAAGGCAATATCTTCACCCTGGGAGCTACAACCCTGATTCTGCGGGGAGCAAATTCAAACGACACATCATGCGAAGACTGATCCTGATCACCGGTGGACAGCGCTCGGGAAAGAGCACGTATGCAGAGCAGATGGCCCTTCGCTTGTCCCCGACTCCTGTCTATCTGGCCACGGCCCGCATCTGGGACGAAGAATTCCGCCGGCGGGTACAGATCCATCAGGAACGGAGAGGACCGGAATGGACCAATATCGAAGAGAACAAGGAACTCAGCCGGCATCAGCTTCCGGGAAGAACCATCCTGATTGACTGCGTCACTCTCTGGTGTACCAATTTCTTTTTCGATCTGGAAGGCGACGTCAACCGGTCACTGGAAGCTGTCAAGGAAGAATTCGACCGCTTCACCGCACAGGACGCAACTTTTATTTTTGTAACCAATGAAATCGGAGCCGGAGGCGTTTCTGAAAACGAAGTGCAACGCAAGTTTACCGACCTGCTGGGATGGGCTAACCAATACATAGCTTCCCGCGCGGACGAAGTTTTCTGGATGGTTTCCGGAATTCCCGTTCAAATCAAATAGACTTATGATGCACTTTTCACCTCAACATCCCGACGAACGGATCCGGCCGCTTCTTCGGGAAAAGATAGACAACCTGACCAAGCCCAAAGGTTCATTGGGCAGACTGGAAGACCTTGCCCTCCAGATCGGCATGATCCAGCAGACCCTTTCACCGGAACTCAAGAAACCATGCAACATTCTTTTCGCCGCAGACCACGGCATCGTGGAAGAGGGAGTCAGCCTCTCTCCAAAGGAAATTACCTGGCAGCAGCTGAGTAACTTTCTGCATGGAGGAGCCGGAATCAATTTCCTGTGCCGCCAGCACGGTTTCCGCCTGTTGCTCGCCGACTCAGGAGTCGACTACGACCTGCCTTATGAACAGGGAATACGCAACCTGAGTGTGGGTAAAGGTACCCGCAACTTTCTGAAAGAAGCAGCCATGTCCCCGGAAGAGTGTCAATTGTGTCTGGAACGGGGAGCTTCTCTGGTGGATGAAGTATTCGAAAGCGGCTGCAACGTTGTCAGCTTCGGCGAAATGGGCATCGGAAACACATCGGCTTCGTCCGTGTGGATGCACCTGTTTACCCGGATTCCCCTGGAACAGTGTGTCGGTGCCGGAAGCGGTCTGAATGCAGCCGGAATCTCCCACAAGCTGGATGTACTGAAACGTGCCGTAGCACGCTATAACGGAAACGGAGAACCGCTTGACATCATGGCCGAATACGGCGGCTTTGAAATGGTCATGGCTGCAGGCGGCATGCTGAGAGCAGCCGAACGGAACATGATCATCCTGGTCGACGGTTTTATCATGACCAACTGCATACTGGCTGCATCCCGCCTGCATCCGGAAGTACTGGACTATGCTGTCTTCGGCCATCAGGGTGATGAATCCGGCCACAAACTGGTACTCGACTGGCTGCAGGCCCGTCCTCTGCTGAACCTCGGACTCCGCCTGGGAGAAGGATCCGGAGCCGTATGCGCCTACCCCATTCTGGAATCAGCCGTACGGATGCTGAATGAGATGGATAACTTTGCCCATGCTTCCATTACCAAATACTTCTGACCGATGAGACTGCTGGCTGCCCTGATCTTTTTTACCCGGCTTCCATTCTGGAGAATAGCCGAAGTTCCACCCCGCTATTACAAAGAGGTTGTCAACTACTGGCCACTGGTCGGCTGGCTGACGGGAGGTGTCATGGCAGGTATCCTTTGGCTGACATCCCATTGTTTTTCGTGGGAAATAGCCGTTCTACTGACCATGCTCTCACGCATTCTGCTCACCGGTGCCCTGCACGAAGACGGACTCGCCGACTTCTGCGACGGCTTTGGAGGAGGAACCACCCGTGAACGCATCCTTTCCATCATGAAAGATTCTCATATCGGCACCTATGGAGTTATCGGACTGATCTGTTATCTGGGAATGTTCTATCTGCTCATATACCGCCTTCCCATGGCTATAGCCCCGTGGCTGATCGTGGGATTCGATACCTGGAGCAAGTTCTGTTCAGCCCAGATCATCAACCTCCTGCCATATACCCGCAAGGAAGAAGAATCCAAAGCCAGAGTCATCTACAACCGGATGAGCCCGGGGAACTGGATCATGGCTTTCATTTGCGGCCTTCTGCCCCTCGTTCCGGCATTACTGGCCTGCCCGTCACTGGCTCTTCTGCTTCCCGTTCCCCTGCTGGTAACTCTGGCGCTGGTTCATCTGATGCGAAAGAAAATCCAGGGCTATACCGGAGACTGCTGTGGAGCAACCTTCCTGCTCTCCGAACTGGCCCTGTACCTTATGTCCAACTGTTTTTTTACTCATCTGCCATGAAAGTATATCTCATCAGACATACGGCAGTAGATGTTCCTTCCGGCACATGCTACGGCCAGACCGATGTTCCCTTAAAGTCCACCTTCGAAGCGGAAGCAGCACAAACGCTCCGCAATTTGAACGGAACCCACTTCGACCATGTATATTCCAGCCCGTTAAGCCGTGCCCGTCGGCTGGCCGGTTATTGCGGTTACCCCGATCCGGAATGTGACGACCGGCTGATGGAAATCAATTTCGGCGAATGGGAAATGCAGCGTTTCGATGCCATCAGTGATCCGCGCCTGCAGGAATGGTTCGACGACTATTTCCACGTAGCAGCAACCGGAGGCGAATCCTTCGAGGATCTATACCGGCGTGTTGCTGCCTTTCTTGACGAATTAAAAAAGAAGCCCTGCCAGGAAGTGGGAATCTTCGCCCACGGCGGCGTACTTATCTGTGCACAGATCTATGCAGGAGCCGTCCAAAAAGAAACAGCCTGGGAACATCTCACTCCCTATGGTGGTGTAATTTCCATAGATCTGTAATCCGCCCTGCTAATTGGATCTGCCGTCCGTTTTCTCATCCTGAAAACTTGGAATTTTTACAGGATTGTTTTATTTTTGTAAAATCTTTGAAAAAAGAGAAGAATAAAAAAAGGATAACTAACAACTAACAAAACCCTTAATTATGGCTTTTACTAACAACGTAATGATTGTCCGGCACAAGCTACTGGAAAATCTTGTCGCCCTCTGGAAAGAAAACCAACTTGTCGAGAAGATAGACCGCATTCCCATTGAATTCAGCCCGCGCCGTTCACAGGCAGTAGGCCGTTGCTGTATTCACAAGGAACGTGCCGTAACCAGGTACAAATCACTCCCACTGTTGGGCTGGGACATGAGCGATGAAACCGATGAACTGACTCCCCTATCCGAATATGCAAAGAAGGCGCTCGAACGCCGCGGAAAAATCAAGGAAAACATCCTTTGTGTCATCGATGAAGCTTGTTCTTCCTGCGTACAGGTCAACTACGAAGTAAGTAACCTGTGCCGTGGATGCGTGGCACGAAGCTGCTATATGAACTGTCCGAAAGGTGCTGTCCATTTCGACAAGAAGACCGGCCAGGCTCATATCGACCACGATACCTGTATCAGCTGTGGTATTTGTCACAAGAGCTGCCCGTACCATGCAATCGTCTACATCCCGGTTCCCTGTGAGGAAGCCTGCCCGGTAAAAGCCATCAGCAAAGATGAACATAACATCGAACATATCAACGAAGACAAGTGTATCTATTGCGGCAAGTGTCTGAATGCATGCCCCTTCGGTGCCATCTTCGAAATCTCACAGGTATTTGATATTCTGGAAGCGATCCGTGCCGGTGAAAAACTGATTGCCATCCCGGCTCCGTCTATTCTGGGACAGTTCAAGGCTACCATCGATCAGGTATATGGTGCCCTGAAAGAAGTCGGATTTGCCGATGTCATCGAAGTGGCAGAAGGCGCAATGGAAACAACCAGCAACGAAGCACATGAGTTGCTCGAAAAGCTGGAAGAAGGCCAGAAATTCATGACCACTTCCTGCTGTCCGTCTTACATCGAACTGGTAAACAAACATATTCCTGACATGAAAAAGTATGTTTCTTCTACCGGATCTCCCATGTACTATGCAGCCCGCATCGCCAAGAAGAAATACCCCGATGCAAAGGTTGTTTTCATCGGCCCGTGTATTGCCAAACGCAAGGAAGCACAGCGTGATGAATGTGTGGACTATGTAATGACCTTCGAGGAACTCCACCCGTTGTTCCGCGGACTGGGAATCGAACTGGAACAGGCCACTCCGTATAAGGTTGCCAAAGAATCCGTCTGCGAGGCTCACGGTTTCGCACAGGCCGGAGGTGTTGCCGGTGCCGTACAGGCTTATCTGGGCCCGAAAGCACAAGGCATCAAGGTACTGCAGTTCTCCGATTTCAACAAGAAGAACATCGGTGTACTGCGTGCATACGCCAAGACTGGCAAGGTAGATGCCCAGTTCATCGAAATGATGGCCTGCGAAGGCGGATGCGTTACGGGTCCGAGTGCCCACAACGATCCTGTTTCCGGCCGTCGTCAGCTGAATCAGGACCTGCTGAAACGTACATTGAAATACGAAAACTATCACGAAGGAAACGAGGAAGGCAACCAGTAAGCCCTTTTTCCAATGAAATCGCTGATCGAACAACTATACCGGGAGGGCACACTACCTCCCGGTGATTTATATACCCTGCTGAGCAAATGCACGGCAGACGATCTGGCCTTTATCAATGAAAAAGCCAGAGAGGTCACTTTCCGTCATTTCGGCAACCGGATCTTTATCCGCGGACTGATTGAAGTCGGCAATTGCTGCCACAACGACTGCCTTTATTGCGGCATCCGTCGCAGCAACCGGAACATTGAGCGTTACCGTCTCAGTCAGGAAACCATTCTAGCCTGTTGCCGGGAAGGATATGAACTGGGATTCCGCACTTTTGTCCTGCAAGGAGGAGAAGACACCTGGCTGACCGATGAGCGGGCCGAATCCCTTATCTCAGCCATCCGGAACAGCTGGCCCGATACAGCCATCACTCTCTCACTGGGAGAACGCCCCACCGAATCCTATGAACGCTTCTTCCGGGCCGGAGCCAACCGCTATCTCCTGCGCCATGAAACCCACAACGCCGCCCATTACGCCCGGCTGCATCCTGCGGGTATGTCGCTTGCCAACCGGCTTCGCTGCCTGAACGATCTGAAACGCATCGGTTTCCAGACGGGAACCGGAATCATGGTGGGCAGTCCCGGACAGACACTGGAGCATCTGGTAGAAGATATCCTCTTTATCGGAGAGTTCCGTCCGCAGATGATCGGAATCGGTCCCTTCCTTCCCCATCACGACACGCCATTCGCCGCCTGTCCGCCGGGAAATATGGAACAGACCCTGCTGCTGCTTTCCATCTTCCGCCTGATGCATCCCCGTGCTCTGATCCCTTCTACCACGGCACTGGCCACTCTGGCCCCCGACGGAAGAGAACGAGGCATTCTGGCAGGAGCCAACGTAGTCATGCCGAATCTGTCTCCCAGCGGCGAACGAAGCAAATATGCCCTTTATGACAACAAGGCTTCCATGGGAGCCGAAGCAGCCGAAGGACTCGCCCTGCTGGATCAGCGTCTGAAATCCATCGGCTATGTCATCGACAAGAGCCGGGGAGATTATAAATAATACAACGATTGAAAAATCAGAATATCATGGGTAACTATAAAGTAGATTCACCACAAGCCGAAGAATTCATCTGCCACGATGAAATTCTGGATACATTAGCGTATGCACAGGCACACCGCAATGATACTGCCCTGGTCCGTTCCCTCATCGAAAAGGCACGTGCCTGCAAGGGCCTGAACCACCGGGAAGCAGCCGTACTGCTGGAATGCGAAGACCCGCAGCTCCTGGAAGAGATCTATGCGCTCGCCCGGGAAATCAAACAGCGTTTCTATGGCAACCGCATTGTCATGTTCGCTCCCCTCTACCTGTCCAACTATTGCGTAAACAGCTGTACATACTGCCCTTATCACATTAAGAACAAAACCATTGCCCGCAAGAAGCTGACTCAGGAAGAAATTCGCCGTGAAGTGATTGCCCTGCAGGATATGGGACACAAGCGTCTGGCTCTGGAAGCCGGCGAAGACCCTCTGCACAACCCAATCGAGTACATTCTGGAGTCCATTCAGACCATCTACAGCATCAAGCACAAGAATGGTGCCATCCGCCGGGTAAACGTCAATATCGCAGCCACTACCGTGGAGAACTACCGCCGCCTGAAGGAAGCCGGTATCGGTACGTACATTCTTTTTCAGGAAACCTATCACAAGGAAAACTACGAAAAGCTGCATCCCAGAGGCCCCAAGAGCAACTATGCCTATCATACGGAAGCCATGGACCGTGCCATGCAGGGAGGCATCGATGATGTAGGAATCGGTGTCCTGTTCGGCCTGAATACCTACCGTTACGATCTGGTAGGCCTGCTCATGCATGCCGAACACCTGGAAGCCACCTTTGGTGTAGGACCGCACACCATCAGTGTACCCCGTATCTGCTCAGCCGACGACATAGACAAGGCCGATTTTGAAAATGCCATCTCCGACGAGACCTTCCAGAAGATCGTGGCCGTTATCCGTATCAGTGTGCCCTACACCGGGATGATCATCTCCACCCGCGAATCCCAGCGTTCCCGCGAAAAGGTGCTGGCCCTGGGTATTTCACAAATCAGCGGAGGCTCACGTACCAGCGTGGGAGGCTACGCAGAAGAAGAACTGCCGGAAGAGAACTCTGCCCAGTTCGACCTGAGCGACACCCGTACTCTGGACGAAATTGTTGCCTGGCTGCTGAAACTGGGCTACATACCCAGCTTCTGTACCGCCTGCTACCGGGAAGGACGTACCGGCGACCGCTTCATGTCGCTCGTCAAGACCGGACAGATCGCCAACTGCTGCGCTCCCAATGCACTGATGACCCTGCAGGAATACCTGGAAGACTATGCCTCTCCCGAAACCCGCGCACTGGGCACCGAAATGATCCGCCGGCAGATGGAACAGATCCCCAATCCGGCCATCCGCAAACGTGCACTGGAAAACCTGGAACGTATTGCCCGGGGAGGAAGAGATTTCCGTTTTTAACCATTCATCTGCCGCCATATGAATACATTACAAGATACCCCCCGTGCCAATCGGATCCATATCGGTCTGTTCGGAAAGCGCAACAGCGGAAAGTCTTCCCTGATCAATGCCCTGACCGGACAGGAAGCCGCTCTGGTCTCCGAGGTGGCCGGTACCACCACCGATCCCGTCTACAAACCCATGGAAATCCATGGGCTGGGTCCCTGTGTTTTCATTGACACAGCCGGACTGGACGATGAAGGAGATCTGGGAGCACTGCGCATCCGTCAGACTCTCAAGGCCATGGAACGGACTGATATTGCCCTGCTGGTATGCCGGGATGAACAAATCGGGCCCGAAATGGAATGGGCCGGCCAGTTGAAAGAAAAGAATATCCCGACCATCTGGGTGCTGAATCAGGCTGACAAGCTGGAAGATCCCCTGGCAACCGCCCGTGCCATCGAAAAGAAATGCGGACAGGTTCCCCTCATTGCCAGTGCCCTGAACCGGCAAGGCATGGATGACATACTCCGCACACTGGTCCACAAACTGCCGGATGCCAGTATGGAGAAAGGCATTGTCGGCCATCTGGTCAGCGAAGGAGACACCGTGCTTCTCGTCATGCCTCAGGACATTCAGGCCCCCAAAGGCCGCCTGATCCTCCCCCAGGTACAGACCCTGCGCGAACTGCTCGACCGGAAATGTCTGGTCATGAGCTGTACGACCGACAAATTGCCCCAGATGCTTGAAGCACTGGCCCGACCGCCCAAACTGATTATCACCGATTCTCAGGTCTTCGGAACAGTCTATGCCCAAAAACCGGAAACCAGCCGGCTGACTTCCTTTTCCGTTCTCTTCGCCCAATACAAAGGAGATATTGATTACTACATCCAGGGAGCCAGAGCCCTTTCCGCCCTGACGGAAAAATCCCGCATCCTGATTGCCGAAGCCTGCACCCATGCCCCACTTTCCGAAGATATCGGACGTGTAAAAATACCCAATATGCTGAGGAAACGCTTCGGACAGGGAATACAAATCGATATGGTTTCGGGAACCGACTTTCCGGAAGATCTGACTCCCTACGATCTGATTATCCACTGCGGAGCCTGCATGTTCAACCGCAAATATGTATTGAACCGCATCGAAGCAACCCGGAAGCAGCAGGTCCCCATGACCAACTACGGAGTGACCATCGCCTGTTTGCAGGGGATTCTGGACAAAATCGATTATTGATGAAAAAAAACAGGCTTTATTGTTGCTCAGTTCCACAATAAAGCCTACTTTTGTCATGCTCAAAAAATCCTTGCGGTAGTAGCTCAGTTGGTAGAGCATCGGCTTCCCAAGCCGAGGGTCACGGGTTCGAGTCCCGCTTACCGCTCATTCCCTATAAATCTACAATCAGTAATTCCATTTGCATTTTTTTTAATCCCCATTTTAATATTTAGGATTAAATGTTTAACTTTGGGAAGAAAGTATTATATTTGCGTATAGTTATTGCATCTTTGTTTAAAGACTTAGGAGACAGTAAAATGCTGATATATTGTCTCGGGTTGTTAGTTGCACTATCTACCTTATTAAGTGGTTTAATATTAACAAATAAAAAAAAGGAGGAGAAATAAATGGAAGCTATATTTGTTCTATCAGCTATCGGATTACCATGTGTAATTTTTCTCATTTATTGCCTTACCCCTTCAGGCAGAAAATGGCTAAAAGCAAATCACATGATCTGAAAATTTGACTGCACGATCGGGCCGCAACGTATATACAATGTGGGCGAATCGACCGCAAAAAATTACCCCATCGACTGTACGATTCAGCTCCATCGGACGCGAAGAAATTTCCCTTTCACGTACGGGCAAAAAAAGAGGGAATCTTCCCAGACTCCCAATCTTCATTAACCTTAAATCTAATACCATGAAAAACACGATGCAAAGGTATGGTTTTTATGTTATGTAACATAACAATCACATGAAAAATCGTCTGTATTTAACACTATTTCACAAAAACCATATCATTTTCATCTACTTTTCTCCCCCTTCATTCCCAGCTTTGGATGTAACCTTTTCCGGCCTGTCATGCAACTCCTTTTCTTCCTTCACCGTATTTTGCTTTTTTTCGGATTTCAAACTCTGAAAATCCAACAAAAAAGCCTACCTTTGCAGGAAGTTTACCAAGTTGGAAAGACAAAAACAAAACAAACCAAACTAAAGATAACTCTTTATGAAGAAACGATTCGCAAGACTCGCATTCTGCCTTTTCCTGCTGGGAGCTCTCCCCGCAGCGGCACAGACCATGAGTGACAGCCAGGTACTGGAGTATGTCAAACAGGGAATGCAGCAGGGAAAAGACCAGAAGCAGATCGCCATGGAGTTGGCACGCCGGGGCGTTACCGAAGAACAGGCACGCCGAGTACAGGAAATGTATCAGCAACAGTCCAAAGGAACCCTGGGCACCAGCAGTTCCACCTCACAGGACCGCATGAGACAGTCTTCCTCCGGAACAAGCGACTATTATTACCAGAACGGTTACCGCAAAAACACTAACCGCAACGCTGAACTGCAGCAGGAACGCCGCGAACAGATGGAGCAGGAATACCGTCAGCGTAAGAAAATGGAAGAAGAGCGCAAGAAGAATGAGTTCTCCCAGCGTGACCTTTCCAACAACCCCTACTCCATGGAATACAATATGAATACCAACCAGAACCGGGTGGTATCTATTCTGGGTGACTCTCTTTCATTATCTCCTTTCTATGAATATGATCCTGAAGACCAGGTATTCGGCCGCGACATCTTCAACACCGAGAATCTGACCTTCGAGCCCAATATGAATCTGGCTACCCCGTCCGACTACCGTCTCGGTCCGGGTGATGAAGTGATCATCGACATCTGGGGAGCCAGCCAGAACACCATCCGCGAAACCATTTCTCCGGACGGCTACATCAATATCCCCGATCTGGGCCTTGTCTTGCTGAACGGCATGAGCGTGTCCGAAGCGAAGACTGTCCTGAAGCAGGAACTCAGCAAAATTTATGCAGACTCCGGCAACAATATCCAGGTTTCTCTCGGCAATGCCCGCACCATCCAGATCAATGTGATGGGTGAAGTGCTGCGCCCCGGAACCTATACGCTGTCCTCCTTTGCGACGGTATTCCACGCCCTTTACAGTGCCGGCGGAGTCAGCGATATCGGTAGTTTGCGTAACATCCACGTTGCACGCAACGGAAAGAACGTCGCTACGGTTGATGTCTACGAATTCATCATGCAAGGAAAGATCCAGGACGACATCCGCCTGCAGGAAGGAGATGTCATCATCGTTCCCCCGTATGAAGCCATCGTCAAGATCACCGGCAAGGTAAAACGCCCGATGCGCTACGAAATGAAATCCGACGAATCCATCGCGACCCTGCTTAAATACGCCGGAAACTTTGCCGCAGACGGCTACAAGAACAGCCTGCGCATCATCCGTCAGGCAGGCCGCGAGTACTCCGTAGCTACGGTAGATGCCAAAGACTTCACCCGTTTCCAGATGTGCGACGGCGATGAAGTGACAGCCGACCCCATTCTGGAACGTTTCACCAACCGTCTGGAAGTGAAAGGAGCCGTCTATCGCCCGGGTATTTATGAACTGAGCGGTTCACTGAACACCGTCAAGCAGCTGGTTGAAAAAGCCGACGGTCTGCTGGGCGACGCCTTTACCAACCGCGCCGTTCTCTACCGCCAGCGCGAGAACCTCACCAGCGAAGTACTTTCCGTAGACATCAAGGGCATTCTGGCAGGCAGCAGCCCCGACATTGCCCTGCGCAACAACGATGTGCTCTATATCCCCAGCATCCACGACCTGAAAGATCTGGGCAGCATCCGTATTTATGGAGAAGTCACCCTGCCGGGAGAATACCCCTATGCGGACAATATGACGCTTGAAGACATCGTCATCACTGCAGGCGGTCTGAAGGAATCAGCCTCCCTTGTACGCGTAGACGTATCCCGCCGTATCCGCGACCCGAAGAGCACCACCGAAGCCCAGACTATCGGAGAAACCTACTCGTTTGCTCTGAAAGACGGTTTTGTGGTTGACGGCGAGGCAGGATTTGTTCTCCAGCCATACGATCAGGTATTCGTACGCCGCAGTCCGGGTTACAGCGAACAGGCCAATGTAACCGTCAAGGGCGAAGTCCTTTACTCCGGCCAGTACACCCTGACCAGCAAGAATGAACGCCTGACCGACGTGATCAAGAAAGCCGGTGGTGTAACCCAGTTCGGTTACGTCCGCGGTGCGAAGTTAACCCGTATCGCCAATGAAGAAGAAAAGAAGCGCATGCAAGATGTCTTAAACATGATGCAGAAAGAGCTGGGAGCTGGAATGACCGACTCACTCAAGCTGGAACTCGACAGTATCTTTACTGTCGGGATTGACCTGGAAGCAGCTTTGGCCAAACCCGGAAGTGATGCAGACATTGTTTTAAGAAAGGGTGACATCATTACCGTACCGGAGTTCAACAACACCGTGAAGATCAACGGAGCTGTCATGATGCCGAATACCGTATCCTACATCGACGGCAAGAGCGTGAAATACTATCTCAGCCAGGCCGGAGGCTACTCCAACAATGCAAAGAAAAGCAAGAAGTTCATCATCTACATGAACGGACAGGTGGCCGAGGTAAAAGGCAGCGGTAAAAAACAAATTGAACCCGGCTGTGAAATTGTGGTTCCGAATAAGCAGCGCAAGAATAACCTGGGCAATATCTTAGGCTATGCTACCTCCTTCGCTTCCTTAGCGACGATGGTTGCATCGATTGCCAATTTAGTAAAATAAAGTATTCTTACGATCCCTATCCTATTTCCCGTACTGATAATCATTTCATTATCAATACGGGAAATTTTATTCATACGATTTTCCATCTCAAAGAGAAAAAATACCTTCTCTTCCATGCAGTATTTCCTATCCTTCTGCATTGTGAAGAAAATCCCTTGCAGAAGTGTATTTTAGCCACATTCCGCTTTGATGTCTCGAAAATAAAGCCTACATTTGCAAGTAAATACTATTCAATTTCGCGTTTACCTTTCTTCTCCGAATGGGACAGGTAACCGCGAAGCGTACCCAAGCGGGTACTAAATTTTCTAAACAGACCTAATTTATTCCTCACATGGCGAACATGTATTTAATAATTGCAGCCTTCATTACTGCAATCGTTCTCGGACGGATCATCATTCCGAACATTCTGATTATCTCTCTGCGCAAACGACTCTTCGATGCGCCCGATGCCCGAAAGATCCACAAGCGACCTATCCCAAGACTGGGAGGAGTCACGTTCTTTCCCGTCATCCTCTGCACCACCTGCTTTTTCACCGCCCTACGTATTTTGTCAGGATATCTCCCCGATCCGCAGTTTACCGTGACCATGGTGACCGAACTGCTCTTCCTTATTGCCGGGCTTACCTTGCTGTATATCGTCGGTATTGCCGATGACCTCATGGGAGTGAGATATCGCAAAAAATTCTTTGTGCAAATCATTTCTGCCGCATTCTTTCCGTTGGCCGGGCTTTACATCAACAATTTCTACGGACTTTTCGGAATCTATGAAATTTCCACCTTTGTAGGAATCCCCCTGACCATGCTGCTGGCGGTATTCATTACCAATGCTATCAACCTGATTGACGGTATCGATGGACTTGCCTCCAGTCTGAGTATGGTTGCCCTTACCATTCTGGGAGTTATCTTCATTCACAACCAGCAATGGATCTATGCCCTGCTGGCCTTTGTCTGTGTAGGCATCCTGATTCCCTTCTTCTCCTATAATGTATTTGGCAATGCCGACCGCGGACGCAAAATCTTTATGGGCGACACCGGAAGTCTGACACTGGGATACATTCTCAGCTTCTTTGTCATCAAATACTGCATGTACACCGGAACTATCCCCACTGAAGAAATCCTGGGTTCTCCCCTGCTTGTTTCTTTCAGCGTCCTGCTTGTTCCCTCACTTGATGTAGTACGCGTGGTTCTTCGCCGGGCACGTAACGGTAAGCCGCTCTTCCTGCCCGACAAAACTCATATTCATCACAAATTTCTGGATATGGGATTTTCTCCGCGTCAGGCACTCATCACTATTCAGCTGATGTCTGCCAGTCTTTGTGCATTTACCTTGGTTACAGTACATTCCGGATGGAATAATACATTGGTATTTATTATTGATGTCGTTGTTTGGACTGGGCTAAATTTGTGGTTTGATGTAGTGATCAAGAAAAGGAAGAAAAACCACCCGGTGTGTTGACCAAAACGTCCCGTTGTTTTCAACAAAACGCCGAATTCTTAAAAAAAAGAACACTTCGGGCTTTTAAAACAATTCGGGAGTTTTTTCCCTATGAGGTGTATGTCACTTGTCTTAAAAATAAAATTGGATGTCAGAATTAGACGCTTACGTGAATTCTGCAAGACATTTATTAAAATAGGCTTCACTCAAAACAGGTTCGAAGCTCTTTGAGATAAAGTCATGATCTTTATTATAAAATTCACTTTTGGAAATGGTAAATGAATCAAGAACAGCAAAAAGTATTCATAATATAAAAATCGCTCTGCTATTTTATTTTTTCAATCTAATATTGCAATTTTTCTCAAGAAAAATTTTTCTAGATTATCTCGGTAGTGAAGTATTAGGACTAAATACAACTGCCCAAAATCTTTTGGGGTTTCTTAATATTGCTGAACTAGGAATAGGGAATGCTATTGCATATAATTTATATAAGCCCCTATATGATAAGAATCATAAAGATATAAATGAAATAGTTTCTATCCAAGGATGGTTATACAGAAGGGTGGCTTATATCGTTATCATAGGCTCATGCTTACTCATGTGCTTTTTCCCCCTAATTTTTGCAAAAGCGCAGATTCCATTATGGTATGCTTATGGTTCATTCCTCACGCTATTAGCCTCTTCATTACTAAGCTATTTTATAAATTACCAACAAATAGTTTTATCTGCAGACCAAAAAGATTATAAAATAACCGCAAATATTCAAGGCGTTAAAATTGTAAAGCTTCTACTCCAGATTCTTGCGATACGTTTTCTTGACAATGGTTATGTATGGTGGATGATACTCGAAGTTGTTATGGCTTGTATCACCTCATATACTTTAAATATATCTATCAAAAAAGAATACCCATGGCTTCATCCTCAAGTTTCAAAAGGTAAGTATCTCCAGAAACTTCATCCTAGAATAATTAGCGATACAAAAAAGATTTTCTTTCATAAAATAGCAGGATTTGTATTAGGCCAAACAAGCCCTCTTATTATTTATGCATACGCTTCTCTAACATTAGTTGCTATTTATGGAAACTATATGCTTATTATTACAGGTATCACATCTCTGCTTACAGCCTTATTAAATAATCTTACAGCTGGTGTTGGGAATTTAATTGCAACAGGAGATAAAAATCGAATCAAAAATGTTTTCTGGGAAATTACAGCATCTAGAATATGGATTGCTGCAACTATATGTTTTGCTCTATACACACTTGGGGACAAATTTATTACTATATGGGTAGGATCCCAATATATTTTACCTCATACACCTTTTATTATTTTAATTAGTATCACATTTATCAGTTTATCACGAACAAATGATGCTTTTATTGCAGGATATGGCCTATTCCAAGATATATGGGCTCCAATAGCAGAATCTATTTTAAATCTCGGCTTATCTATTCTGTTCGGATATTATTGGGGGTTAACGGGAATTCTTTGTGGTGTTCTTTGTAGTTTACTACTAATCGTATATATATGGAAGCCTTATTTTTTATACCGAAAAGGTTTTAAGGAAAGTATAATGGAATATGTATTACATTATGCAAAATACTTAAGTGTATTATTAATTTCATTTTTCATTAGCGATATCATTATCTCACAAAGCTCATATACTATAGATTCCTATACACAATGGTTTATATATGCAATAATTGTTACCCTATTATACGCTATAATCAGTTTTACATTATTGTTTTTGACAGATAAAGCACCTCGACGTCTCCTAAAACGCTTATACAATTTTAATAACACATCTAAATGAAACCCAAAGTCCTAATAGATTTATCAACATTCAAAGGAAAGCCTCAATGTAGTATGGATATATATAGTATCAGACTACTAAAAGGGCTAATGATGATTCCTCTTTCCTATGATATAACATTATTGATAAATGAAGAATCTTATACTTACTTAAAATCACTCTTTCCTAAATTTGAATATCTTCGAATAAAGACCTTTAAAAACACCAATATTCTTCAAAGGATTTTTAAATATGCGTTGTTCAAGAATCAATCCTATTGGAAAAAAGCAATAAATAATTCTCATGCAAATCTTTTGTTATGTCCATATACAAATTTAGATAAAATTTTAAATCTAGATATTCCCAGATTACAAGTTATACATGATATACATGGGAAATATGTAACCAAAGGTAAAGAAAAGTACAAACAGACTTTATTAATGCCTATATTGTTAAGAAAATCAAATGCAATTATAACAATCTCGGATTTTGTAAAAAAAGAAATAAAGCAGCAATACCCTAATTGCGTTTCGTCAAAACCTATATATAGAATTTATAATAGTATAGACTATACTGAAGAATTTTCTAACTATCCTTTAAAATCTCATACATATATATTGTATGTAAATGCCATTCGTGCATACAAAAATATAATAACCCTTATCAAAGCTTTCGCACTAATAAAAGATGAAATAAAACAAAATCTTATTATAGTCGGAAAGAGGAACAATTATTGGGATCAAGAAATAGTTCCATTTATTAAAAAGAATCAGTTACAAAATCGTATAGAGCAAATAGACTATGCCACAGAATCACAACTAAACTTTCTTTATAGAAATGCAAGTCTTTTTGTATCTCCATCCCTTTATGAAGGCTTCGGATACACACCTATTGAAGCCGGTATCCATAAAATTCCGGTGATTACAAATAATGAAACCTCCTTGCCAGAGGTTACTTTACATAGCGTATTTTATTATACCCCTCCAACAAATGAAATAGCACTAGCTCAAGTAATAAAAAAAGTAATCAACAAACCTCCTACCCCTGAGGAGTTAACAAACTTAGCAGAAATGTTTAAAGAGAAATATAGCCTATTTAAACAAGCAAACCAGTTTAATTCAACAATTTTAGAATGTTTAAACCTTAAATAAAGACCTAAGAAAATGAATATAGGAATATTATACATAGCTATTGGGAAATATAATATCTTTTTTAAAGATTTTTACACCAGTTCCGAGAAATTCTTCTTTCAACACGCTAATAAACATTATTATGTATTCACAGATCAACCTCATGCTATTTCTTTAACAAATTCTAATATTAGTATCTTCTATCAAGAGAATAAAGGCTGGCCATACAATACTTTGCTGAGATTTCACATGTTTAATAGTATTAAAGACAAACTAACTAATGAAGATTATTTATTTTTCTTTAATGCAAACGCAATGTTTTTACAGAAAGTAGACGATGAAATCTTGCCAGATGCTAAGGAAAATTATTTAGTAAGCGCAATGCATCCTGGTTTTTTGAATAAAGCAAGAACAGAGTTTCCTTATGAAAGAAATGAGAAATCTACAGCATTTATACCAAACTCAAAAGGAACCCACTATTTTCAAGGATGTTTTTTTGGAGGTAAAACTCAAAATTTCCTTGAACTTACTCAACAATGTATGCAAAATATAGATGTTGATTTTAATAATAACATAATTGCTATATGGCATGATGAATCACATTTAAATTCATATTTTACACAACATCCTCCCAAAGTTCTAAATAGCAGCTATATATACCCTGAAGATAAGCCAATAGAAGGCATAACACCTATTATACTAATGAGAGACAAAAAAAAATATGGCGGTCATGATTTTCTAAGAGATACACCTAAAAACAGAATAATCACCTTCATAAAAAGATTTTTGCATAAAGTTTGTCGATAAACGTACTAAAATTATATCTTACCCTAATTGAGTGCTTACAATTGAATTATAATGAAACCTACGAATTCACGTTTTGCCTGTAAGAACGATTACAATTACATGCATAACTCTATGAACAATCGCCTATTCTATGTTGATACATTAAAAGGTTTCACCATTTTATGTGTTGTATTAGGACACATTATTCAATATTCATATAATAATTTTGATGAAAATCATTTATTTCGCTATATATATGCATTCCACATGCCTCTATTTATGATGATTAGTGGATTTGTATCATCTACCACACCTAGCTCAATCATTACTTTCACAATTAAAAAAGGGCAACATCTCATACTTCCATTTATCGTATGGGGTATTTTTTCTAGTATTCTACATCAAGAACTCAATATTTCTCATATAATCAGTCTCTTTATTTATCCTGATACAGGATTATGGTTTTTATGGGTGCTATTCTTTATTTCTATATTTCATAATCTATCATTAAACATATCACAGAAATATAAAATTAACAAATATAAATGTTTTATTTTTACTCTATTCTTTCTTTTCATTATATCTAAATTATCTCATGGTTTAGGAGGTAGCCACTTAATCTCATGGTACTTCATTTTTTTTATTTGTGGGGTGATTCTCAGATCTATACAGAAATTACCTAGTAATACCAAAATATTATCTCTGCTTTTACTCATATTTCTTATTTTAGGATTCTATTGGAAACGTATTGAAGCACCAATATCCATATCAACAAATATTGTTTTAACGGCATTATGCACTTATTGTTATAAGATAATAACTGCATTAACCGCTTGTATATTTCTTTTCACATTTTATAAATCTATTGAAAACTTAAAATCAAAAGTGCAAAATCTCCTTCAACTATTTGGTAAAGAAACACTTGGTATATATGCTATTCACTACTATTTTATTTCTATTTGGGAACAATTAGGATTAGAACCTTCAATCATTTATGTGGCCTTAGAATTAATCTTTATCTCAGTGTTTTCTTTACTTAGTGTAAAGATATTAAAAATAAACAAACATTTATCTTTCATACTATTAGGTAACTCTTTAAACAAAAAACAATGAAATACCCTAAACAATTTGTTTATCTACAAGGTGGATTAGGCAATCAAATGTTTCAATATGCCTTCTATTTAGCAATAAAAGAAAAATATCCCAATGCCATCTGTTGTAATAGTCTTGTCAGCCCCAAAGATCACAATGGATACGAACTAAAAAGAATCTTTGATATTAAATGCACACAATCTATTCTTTTGCTATTTGTTGCTAAAATATTCAGAAAGCTAATCTATAAAAAACAACACAATATAATAAACCTACTCAATCATCTAAATGTCGCATTCATAATAGATTCTATCCCCTCACATTATATGCCTAATATTCTTACTCCATCCAATAAAATTTATACATTTTTCCTTGGATATTGGCAAACTGAGAAATATTTCAGCAAAATAGAAAATAAAATAAGACTAGCATTTAGATTTAATGAAAACATGTTATCTGAAAAAAGCAAGATAACAGCAAAAGAGATAAAAAATTCTAATAGCATCTCAATACACATTAGAAGAGGAGATTATTTACATCCTAAATATCAATCTTTATATGGAAATATCTGTACTATAAGCTATTATCACAAAGCAATCCAGCTGATTCAACAAAGATATGATAAAACTGCATTTTTTATCTTTTCTGATGATATAGAATGGGTACAGAAAAACCTAAAAATAGATAATGCAAAATATATAGATTTCAATAAAAACTATGATTCATGGCAAGATATGTATTTAATGAGTATTTGTAAACATAACATTATAGCTAATAGTACTTTTAGTTGGTGGGGCGCTTGGTTGAATTCAAATAAAAATAAAATAGTTATTACTCCTAACAAATTCTTGAATACCAACGACTCTATAGATTTAATACCTGAAGGTTGGATAAAAATTTAAAAAATGAAAGCTAGTATTTTACTGCCGGTATATAATGCAGAAAAAACGATTGGTGAAACTCTTCAGAGTATCATTAATCAGACATATAAAGATTATGAAATAATCATAATCAATGATGGCTCAACAGATCTATCGGAGAGAATCATTTACACATTTCAGGATACCAGAATTAAATATTATAAGAACGAAACAAATAAAGGACTCATCTATACCTTAAATAAAGGTATAAATCTATGCAAAGGACAATATATAATTAGAATAGACGCTGATGACATAATGCTGCCTCAACGTATTGCAATACAAATAGCCTTTATGGACAAAAACCCAGAAATCATAGCTTCAGGCTCATCAATCATTAAATTCGCAACTAAAAGCAAAAGTACACATGTATATGTACCTCCATTAACTCCTGACGAAATAAAATCAAAAATATTACTAGGGTCACCAATCCCTCATCCCTCATCAATAATAAGAAAAGAGGCTTTTACAAGATACAATATACAATATGATTATAATTACTTACATGCTGAAGATTACAAATTATGGTACGATCTTAGTCAGCATGGATTACTGGCCAATATCAAAGAACCTTTAATAAAATACAGATGTTCCGAAACACAAATTTCTCATCAATATAATACAAAGCAAATAGAAATAGCAAAAAAAATAAAAAAACTCATTCTTTCCGATATCTTGGAAAAACATAAAATAGCTTTAAAGTCATCTATAGATTTACAATATATATTAGATTTATCAAGTAAATTACCCAATAATGCTACAACTTCAACGATCCTTTTTCTCCTAATTCTTTCACAGAATTTATTTACATTAACCGGACTATGGAG
>ERZ780208.543-NODE-543-length-37377-cov-5.682279_pt1 | contig 37377 bp, 31 predicted proteins | sample MGYA00511167_ERZ780208 | MGnify/ENA primary metagenome ERZ780208 (study PRJEB29588, sample SAMEA2159202) | human gut metagenome | biome: human gut; feature: human-associated habitat; material: faeces | place: Denmark | collected 2008/2010 ...
AACATGTTGATTAACTCTTGCCGGTAATATGGAATCAGGTACCATGCAACATCTAGCCACAGAAACACCTGTTATATTAAGAAGTATATCCTTACTTTCAACAGAAACTGCATCTAAAGTTTTTGCTTGTTGCGATGTAATATGGGCTAATTCATTGCGATTAAATCTCAAATCCAAAACATTCATACTACGAATAAATGATGTTCCATCATTAACATAACATTCTTTTCCTCCTTTAGGTGTTGCACCACTGCCAATTTTACAACAAATCTCTCCCAACGTTCCCATTCTCCACCCTTCCGGCAAATTTTCTTTATCAATCCCATCCACAAACATTTTGCGGTAGAGTATTCGGGCTGTTTCTTCCAAACGAGTGATCATTTGTTCGTTCAGACGAATTCTTTTAGAAACAGTTTCATATTCGGCAACGATCTTTCGTTGTTGTTCAATGGATGGAATAGGAAGAGTTACATCGCACATTTCTTCCCAACTGAAAATCTCTCTTGCACTGCCATGCGATTTGAAACGAGCATAGCGGTCAAATTCCGGACGACGAAACCACATCATCAAATATTCCGGTAGAAGTTCCTGATGATTCTTTACCTCAAAAACAGTATATGCTTGTGAAATAATAACCCTATTCCTTCCCGTATATAATGCAATGGAAACTTTATCTCCATTACGTGAGGTAACAGGACCGTATGCAAATAGCCATGAATCAACGACCTTATAAGAAGACATATCTGTTCCTATGGTATTCGCAATAGACGGTATAAACTCTTTAGAGATACTTACCCCTAACAGTTCATTCACCTCCAAATCCCGATTCCTCACATCCACCTCGCGGATATAATCGCCCAATCGTTTGTACCCCGTCTTACTCATAATTGTTCTTGTTAATCAGGTTTACCACTACTTTCACCATAATATCCTTTTCCTCCGTACGGCTCTCGGCTATCATCAGCGTAAGAGCCACAAGGGTGTTGTCGGCAATGCGCTTGCTCCCATCCGGATTATAAAGAATGCCGTTTCCGGCCATAAACCACAGAAAGAGAGTGGCCGCAATGCGTTTGTTGCCATCGCTGAATGAATGGTTTTTCGTCACGAGGTAAAGCAACATAGCGGCTTTTTCCTCTACAGAAGGATAAAGGTCTTGCCCGCCAAAAGTCTGATATATTTGCCCGATGGAGCTTTTAAATGAATCGTCCTTCTCGTGGGCAAACCATTGACTTCCACCGAATTTTTCTTTCAGTTCTGCTATGGCCTGCATGGCTCCTTCGTAGGTAGCATGGAACTTGGCTTCGTTGGTGGTCTGCTCTACCGCTAATTGCTGATAATCGTACCGGTCCAACGTATCGAGAGCATAAGCGTAATCGGTAACCACTTCCACCAGATTGAGCGCATCATCGGAGGTCAATGCCTCTTGTGCCTTAACCGTCCGGCCCAAGACGGAAACCAACTGTTTCAGCTCTGTATAGCGTTGTTCTGTCAGGGCTTTATTGACGGCATAGCCTTTCACCAGGTATTCCTTCAGCACCCTATTAGCCCATCGGCGAAAGTCCACACCTTTTTTTGATTTGACCCGATACCCCACCGAAATGATGACATCAAGGTTATAAAAACGTACATCATGTGTCTGGGTTTTGCCTTCCAGCGCGCCGTGTGCTGTGGTTGTCGCAAAATTTGCGACAACCACGTCGCCCGCAAGTTCCTCTTTTATTGCATTGTCTATATGCTTACGAATTGTTTTTGAATCGCGCCCAAATAGTTCGGCTATCTGATAGGCGTTCAACCATACCGTATCTTGGTCTATTCTGACCTTAAGCTGTGTTTCTCCATCTTCTGAACGATAGATAACGATTTTATCATTCAATTCCATAGCCCAATTCCTTAAACAGATTCAACAAGTCTTTTTTGCTCTCTTCTTCCTGTTTCAGCAATTCCTTCATTTCTGCTTGCAGCTCTTTCATCTTGGAATCGAAGTCTATGCCTTCGTCACGGCTCTTGAACTCAATGTATTTGCTGGGAACAAGCGACCAGCCTTTGGCCTCTATCTCTTCGAGGGTGGCCGAATAGCAATATTCCGGCACATTCCGATAAGTCTGTTCGTATCCTTCATGCTGCCAGTTATGGAAGTTTTCGGCAATACGCGCAATCTGTTCCGGCGAAAATTGGATGTATTTCTTCTCAAAAGGTTCGCCCCACTGGCGCAAGTCTATGAACAGCACTTCATTCTCACGGTTGCGATATTTCACCAGCTGGCCGTTCTGCTCCACAGTACGGGCCTTGCGATTGCCTGCCAGAATCCAAAGCGTCACGCTGATGTCGGTAGAATAGAACATATTGCGGGGGAGGATGACGATGGCTTCCACCAGATGATTCTTGAGCAACTGGCGACGAATATTCAGTTCCGTGCCATCGCCACTTAATGCTCCGTTGGCCAGCAGAAAACCCGCCATACCGTTGGCTGACAATTTGGAAACGATGTTCAGTATCCAACCGTAATTGGCGTTACTGGTGGGCGGAACATCGTAACCATGCCAACGCGGGTCATTGGTCAGCTCGTTATCGGCACGCCAGTCTTTCTGATTGAAAGGAGGATTGGCCATGATGAAATCGGCCTTCAAGTCCTTGTGCTGGTCGTCGTGGAAGGTATCTGCGGCTTTCTCGCCCAAGTTGCACGCTATGCCACGAATGGCCAGATTCATCTTGGCCAGTTTATAGGTGGTGTTGGTGTATTCTTGCCCGTAAACCGAAATATCTTTCTTGTTCCCATGATGTGCTTCAATGAACTTCATGCTCTGCACAAACATACCACCCGAACCGCAACAAGGGTCATAGATTTTCCCCCGATAGGGCTGAATCATTTCGGCTATCAGATTGACAATCGTCTTAGGAGTATAATACTCCCCTTTCCCCTTGCCTTCTGCTATGGCAAATTTTCCCAAGAAGTATTCATAAACACGTCCTATCAAATCGTGCTCCTTGTCCTTTTGCGTATCTATCTTGCCGATTACATCCAGCAGACTGGCCAGCTTGGTACGGTCGAGCCCCAGCCCGGAATAGTAATTACTGGGCAATGCACCTTTCAGTGCCGGATTATCTTTTTCTACCTGCGCCAAAGCTGCGTCTATCTTAATGGCAATATCGTTCTGCTTTGCATTTTCCATCAAGTAATCCCAACGACTGACTTCACTCAAATAAAATACATTCTTTGCATTATAGAATACAGGCTGGTTTGCAAATGCTTCTTTACCTTCTGCCATCAGTTCGTCACGCCGTTCTACAAAACGATCGAAAGCATATTTCAGGAATATCAGACTTAATACGACATGCTTGTATTCTGACGGTTCGACTGACCCACGCAATTTATTAGCCGATTCCCAAAGAGTTTCCTCAATGCTCTTTTCTTTCTGCAATTTCTTTGCCATATTTATTTTATCCTTTTTCTTTATTAATCAAATACATTGCATCCATATAACTATTACCTCATCAGCATTTCCAACGATGGTTAGCTAACATTCGAACATTAACGTGGCACACGTTATATGATGACATTTGCAAAATTAGCAATTAAATTTGAGGAAACTAAAGTTGGGCCTGAAATGTTTATCGTGTCTATATCATACATAAAAAAATCAACAGTTAAGGCAAGACTAATACAACAGTCAACCCAAGATTACTGCATCAGTTAATGCAGTACTACTGCATCAGTCTGTGCAGTAATACTGCAACAGTTAATGCAGTATGAATGCCTGACTATGCCTGCCACCAACAATAACTGTACGGTTTTGATCACCTTTCATCGATCCTCTTCCACTACTTTCCCAAACTTAAACAGGACATTTGCCCCCAAAAAGCGGGTATCCGGCACTTTATCATTAATTAACTAATCCACACATGCAGTATTCCGGGATTTTGGTATTTCTATTTTCAGAGAAATATTTTTATCAATACTAATTTTAACAGAAAAAAATACGAACTATGAAAAGGTCTTTTAGCATTAAACATCTATTCGTTGCCGTTACAGTGTTGGCCGGAACATTTGCACTCCAGTCGTGCCTGGACGATGATGACAATGACTATTACAGATATGCACTTCCCAACGCGCTTGTTACGGTAAAACATGCACCAGACGATTTGTTGTATCTTCAGTTGGACGACAGCACTACCCTGCTTCCGTGCAACCTGAAGAATTCACCTTTCGGCGAAAAGGAAGTCAGAGCACTGGTAAACTATACTCCGATAGACGAGCCGAGCGGTGAATTCGACCAGGCCATCCACATCAACTGGATAGACAGCATTCTGACCAAACCAATCGCTCCTGATTTGGGTGAGGAGAATAATAAAGTTTATGGTACCGACCCCGTCGAAATCGTAAATGACTGGGTTACCATTGCCGAAGACGGCTACCTGACACTCCGCTTCCGGACAAAGTGGGGAAATTACGGAGCTAAACACTTCGTCAACCTTCTGTTGACACAGAATCCGGAAAACCCTTATGAAGTAGAATTCAGACATAATGCCTATGGAGACATCTATGGAGAATTTGGCGACGGATTGGTAGCCTTCAATCTGGACAAGCTGCCCGACACAGAAGGGAAAACAGTCAAACTGACTTTGAAGTGGAAATCGTTCAGCGGCGACAAAACAGCTGAATTCAACTATTGCACACGCAAAGCCACGCTACCCGAATCCAACGGCATTGCGACTCAAAGGACTACATTACAATTACAATAATTATTCAAAAACACAACTTCCACCTCTCTCATCCCTGCCGGATTCCTAAACCTCCGGCAGGGTTCTTTTTTTCCCGATCCTACTATGATAACCTCTTCTACAACCAACTGCTTTAGCCAACTCCTTCTTCCCCCTGCATTCTTTCCCTAAAAAATTTGCAATCTATAGATAAACCCTTATATTTGCACAAATATACATCAATTGTGCAATAACCATGGAAAAAAGTTTTATCGCATATATAGAAAACAGCATCAAACAAAACTGGGACTTAGACGCTCTTACCGATTACAAAGGGGCTACCTTGCAATACAAAGATTTAGCCAGGAAGATAGAAAAACTCCACATCATATTTGAAGCAAGCGGCATCAAAAAAGGAGATAAAATTGCAGTCTGCGGACGCAACAGTTCACATTGGGGAGTAACATTCCTGGCCACCCTGACCTATGGAGCTGTCATTGTACCCATTCTGCACGAGTTTAAAGCAGACAACATACACAATATCGTAAACCATTCGGAAGCCAAATTGCTGTTTGTAGGCGATGTGGTCTGGGAAGCTCTTAACGAAGCCGCCATGCCTCTGCTGGAAGGCATCTTTATGATGACAGATTTCACCTTGCTGGTTTCACGCAACGAACGGGTGACCTATGCACGAGAGCACCTGAACGAGATGTTCGGCAAAAAATACCCGAAAAACTTTCGTAAAGAACACATTGCATATCATGCCGACCAGCCCGACGAACTTGCTGTAATCAATTACACTTCCGGTACAACCAGCTATTCAAAAGGCGTCATGCTGCCTTACCGCAGTTTGTGGTCGAACACCCGCTTTGCTTTCGAAGTATTGCCCCTGAAAGCCGGTGACAAACTGGTATCCATGCTCCCCATGGCTCATATGTACGGTTTGGCTTTTGAATTTTTATACGAAGTGGCAGCCGGATGCCATGTCTATTTCCTGACCCGAATGCCAAGCCCGAAAATCATCTTCCAGGCCTTTGCCGACGTTAAGCCCAACTTAGTAGTGGCAGTTCCCCTGATCATCGAAAAGATTATCAAAAAGAATGTGCTTCCCAAATTGGAGACGCCCACCATGAAACTATTGTTGAAAGTTCCCATCATCAACGATAAAATCAAGACAAGCGTACGCGAACAAGTGATAAAAGCCTTTGGAGGCAATTTCTGTGAAGTAATAGTCGGTGGCGCAGCCTTCAACCACGACGTCGAAAAGTTTCTGAAAATGATAGATTTCCCCTATACCGTGGGATACGGAATGACCGAGTGCGGACCGATCATCTCGTACGAAGACTGGACACGATTCAAAGAAGGTTCGTGTGGAAAAGCAGCCCCGCGCATGGAGGTAAAAATACTCTCTCCCGACCCGGCCAATATTCCCGGTGAAATCATCTGCCGAGGTCCTAACGTCATGTTAGGATATTACAAAAACGAAGAGGCGACCCGACAGGTGCTTGACAAAGACGGATGGCTGCACACCGGCGACCTGGCACTGATGGATGACGAAGGAAACATCACCATCAAAGGACGTAGCAAGAACATGCTGTTAGGTCCAAATGGACAAAACATTTATCCCGAAGAAATAGAAGATAAACTCAACAACATGCCTTATGTGGCAGAATGCATCATCGTGCAACAAAACGAGAAATTGGTTGGATTAGTCTATCCGGACTTCGACGAAGCCTTTGCCAACGGATTGAAGAATGAGGACCTTGAACGCGTCATGGAAGAAAACCGAGTTGCCCTGAATGCAGAACTTCCGGCCTACAGCCAGATCGCAAAGATGAAAATCTATCCCGAGGAGTTCGAAAAGACTCCTAAAAAATCAATCAAACGCTTTTTATATCAGGAAGCCAAAGGATAAAAATCTGACCGAGACCGTACTTATTCACTCAAGTTTCGGCAAAACCGAAACTTGCAGGAGTTAGAGGAGTTAGAAGGAGTTATCGCCCGCCAGAGCGGGCTTAGAAGTTAAAGGCCAATAAATTCTGCGACCGTAGTTTTCCTTTTTATGGTGCTACCTGCTTTAACTTCTATAACATCTTAACTTCAAGTGATATATTAAAATCGAAACTTAAGTTATGTGTGTCAAAATGGAAAAGTATAATCACTATGTAATGCCATCCTGAACGAAGTGAAGGATCTGAATACCCCAACATCCGTTTTTAAGATTCTTCGCTTTGCTCAGAACGATAAAATACAAGTACTCCTCCATTTCGACACACCCTCTATTCAAGAATTGAAGCGTAAAAAGCATGAAACGAATGATAAACCGAATAAAAAGAATAACATTGCTGACGTACTCCCTGCTGCTGGCAGGGAGTATTTTTTGTCAGACCTCCCAAATTCAAAAGCGACCTCAACCGGTCCTCAACCTCTCTCTGTGGAAAAATGTCTCCACCCAAACCGATTCGACAGGGATTACCTGCTTCAATCTCGGTCTGTATTCACGGAACAACCGATTGAATGGCGTCGGGATAAACCTATTGGGAAATACAGTCAGGGAAAACGCCTGCGGGATGTCTGCTTCAAGCTTGTTCAACATTGTCAATGGTGAAACAAAAGGGATTGAGTTAGCAGGCATCACCAACATCAACGGGAGCAATCTTACAGGCGTCGCCATTTCGGGATTAGTCAACATAACAAGCAATCAGATGAAAGGCATGATGCTGTCCGGATTAACCAATATCACGGGTAATAACAGCCGGGGAGCCATCTTTGGAGGGCTGCTGAACTTCTGTGGTGAAGAAGCCGGCGGCTTTCACTTAGCGGGATTGGCCGACATTTCCGGTGCAGATTTTACAGGCACCAGCCTTGCAGGGTTCATCAATATCGCAGGCAACAATCTGTATGGATTCCAAGTTACCGGCCTTGCTTCCATTGTGGCCAATGGCATGACCGGACTCCAACTATCAGGATTAAGCAACATTGTAGGAGGTAAGGCCTGCGGACTGCAACTGTCGCCCCTGAATATGGCTACCGAAATCAAAGGAGTACAAATTGGCTTGGTGAATTATTACAAGACCCGTCTCGACGGTTTTCAGTTAGGGCTGGTCAATGCCAACCCGAATACGCACATCCAACTGATGCTCTTCGGAGGAAATCAGACCAAACTGAATGTTGGAGTACGTTTCAAGAATGAAATGTTCTACACCATCTTGGGCGGAGGTACGCACTACCTGGATTTTTCCGATAAGTTTTCTTCCTCATTCTTCTATCGGGCCGGACTGGGTCTTCCATTCTACAGGCGATTTTTCATAAGCAGTGATTTGGGCTACCAGCACATCGAAATGTTCAAGAACAAGAGCAACAGCATTCCGGCACGATTGTATGCATTGCAGGCACGTGTCAACATAGAATGCAAGCTGAACGAACGTTTCAGCCTGTTTTGCACAGGCGGCTATGGTGTAAGCCGCCCTTATACCCAAAACAGGACCTTCGAAAAAGGTCCTATCTGGGAAGGGGGCATCATTCTTTTCTAAGTTCACTCTTTTTCCTTGATAAAGCCCGTACGATAGGCTACAAGCAATTTTTCCAGATCACGAATCTGTGTAGTCAATACCCGGCCCTTATCCGTATCTTTCACCATCATCCGCTGAGAATTAAATTCGATAACGAAAGTGGTCGATTTAATATCCAGTCCTTCCTCAATTGCCTTCTGACGACTTTGGAAGGGCTCATGCTGAACTAATTGCAGTCCGTGCGAATGATATACCAATGTATATCCGGCAATTCCTGTTTCCGGTTGATAAGCCTTCGAAAAACCACCATCTATCACTAATAATTTCCCATCGGCCTTGATAGGCTTTTCGCCTTTAATGGTTTTTACGGGTACATGCCCGTTAATGATGTGTGAATGGGGACCCGGCTCTACTCCAAACTCGCGTAATATGTTATCACAGATATCCGCCCGGTTACGCAGCGTGTAATAGTAGCCTTTCGTTTCCTTCTGCAACTCTTTATCCGCTATAAAGTAACGTTCGAATGTAGCCATTTTATTTTTATCGAAAGAGGGCGCATCGGGACCACACCACATGTACCAGACATAATCCAAGGCAAAACGTTTTTCCTCGCAATCTTCATCGAAATATGCCGTCCTTATCAACTGGTCGGTCTTCAGCAACAATTTATGTCCCCAATATTCTTTCATCCCGATGCGAACGTGCTTGAAACTTCCGTCTTCGTTCAGTGGTACCGAAGCATGATACAACAGATTGCTGTTGCACACCAGATACATTCCACCGTACGTAAAGAGACAGCGCATGTGTTTCTTCAGTTTCTCACTGTTCATGAACGAAGCATGAATCTTGTCCATCAACTCCCGTTCTTCATCAGTCAGACGATATGGATCGGCCGGATCAACAGTCGGCAAATTAGTGTCACGCAAGGGATATTCTTTTCCTTCGTAGATAAAAACTCCTCTTGTAAAGTCGATCTTATGCAACAGCTTACGGTCTTCCATTCCGAATTCCGGCCTTCGGCTGATTATTTCAGCTTCCAGTTTCAGTTGTATGATGGTAATGGCCTTATGCATTTGCGTGATCAGCCTCAACGTCTTTTCATTGTACTCGCCATCAGCAAAATTCATTTTGGGAGTGAAAATAGAACAAGGATCGTCTCCATAAGTATCCATGGCAAAAGTGGCAAGTGGCAACAGATTGATGCCATAACCATCTTCCAATGTAGCCAGATTGGCATAACGCATAGACATACGGATCACATTCGCAATGCAGGCATCGTTACCTGAGGCTGCACCCATCCACAGAATATCATGATTTCCCCATTGAATATCGAAATTGTGATAATCACAGAGCGTATCCATAATGATGTGAGCTCCGGGGCCACGATCGTAAATGTCCCCAACAATATGCAACAAGTCAATCGTCAGCCGCTGAATAAGATTACACATGGCAATGATGAAATCGTCGGCACGTTTTGTCGAGATAATCGTGCTGATAATGACATTGATATAAGCATGCTTGTTGGGCTCAATACTCGATTCGTGCAGCAATTCCTGAATGATGTACGAGAATTCTCGGGGTAAGGCCTTCCGTACTTTCGAACGTGTGTATTTGGATGAAACATTCTGGCATACCTTGACAAGCTGGTTCAAAGTAATCTGATACCAGTCTTCCAGATCCTGTTCGCGTTCCTTCACTAATTGAAGTTTCTCTTCCGGATAGTAAATCAGCGTGCAAAGTTCTTTCTTCTCACTTTCACGCAATGTATGCCCGAAAATTTCATTCACTTTCCGCTTTACGGCTCCCGAACCGTTCTTCAACACATGCTGAAAAGCTTCGTACTCACCATGAATATCGGTCAAAAAATGTTCTGTACCCTTAGGAAGATTTAAAATTGCTTCCAGATTAATAATTTCCGTACTGGCATCAGCTATCGTAGGAAAACTGCGTGAGAGTAGCTGCAGATAGCGTAAATCGCCTACTATACTTTCCGGAGTAATAGTTCCCATAATGAATTATCTGTTTATATTTTCAACCATGTAAGAAAAACATTAGCAACACCTGAGCTATAATCACTCGGATAAACATGCACAACGGATAAACCGTAGCGTATGCTACCGAAGGATTATCGCCCGGAATGGTATCGTTCGCATAGTTCAAAGCCATCGGATTGGCCATGCTTCCACAGAGCATACCCGTCACTGAACCGAAATCGACTTTAAACCACTTGAATGCTATGACACCCACAATCAACACCGGGATTATTGTCAAGCCAAACCCAACAGCAACCCACAATGCACCTTCAGGCCTGAAAACCGTCTCGAAGAAATGTTCGCCGGCATCCAACCCCAAACAGGCTAAATAGAGTGCCAGCCCTAACGCACGAAGCATCAGATTGGCGCTGCGCGTTGTATAAGTCACCATATGCATCCGGGGACCAAACGTTCCTATCAGAATACCGACTATGATGGGGCCTCCGGCCAGTCCCAACTTAACCGGAGCACTGATGCCGGGAATGCTGATAGGTATGGCTCCTAAAGCCAAACCCAAAATAATGCCAACAAACACTGCTATCAGGTTCGGTTCTTTCAGACTTTTGATGGCATTACCCAACACTTTCTCCACATTGTGAATAGAAGCGGCCTCACCTACTACCGTGAGACGATCGCCCAACTGCAAGGTCAGTTCGGCCGTAGCAAGCAGTTGCACTCCACTCCGATACACACGACTGATATTGATTCCATAATGATTGCGCAGATGCAGGGAACCTAATTTCTTTCCGTTCAACTCGGGGCGGGTCACAACTATGCGTTGCGATATCAACTGACTGTCGATAGCATTCCAGTCTATATCTTCCTTATTCCAGTCTGTATGCTCCTGTTCACCAAACAATACGGTCAACGCCGGTGCATTCTTTTCGGAAGTAATCACCAACAAACGGTCGCCTTCCTTAATAACCTTATCGGAAGTCGGGATACAGACATTTCCATCGCGCCACAATCGGGAGATGACAAATTTGGGATAATTCTTTAAAGCACCGATTTCCTTGATGCTCATGTTGAAAATGGCAGGATTATGAACCTGAAAGGCTGCAATATAGGTCTTATTCTCGTTTTCTTTCTCCTTTACCTCCAGATCTTCTTTACGGACCAATGTCTTACGAATGAGCAATATAGCCAGAATGACACCCACCACTCCCAAAGGATAAGTTACCGCACACCCCAAAGCAGGAGCACTTGTTTCCATACCCAATTGCTTTAAAGTCTGCTGGGCAGCACCCAAAGCAGGGGTATTCGTTGTAGCTCCACACAGTATCCCCACCATGTCAGGCAAAGCAATGCCACAGGCATAACTGCCTATCACGGCCAGCAATGTTCCGACCAGCACAACCCCAATGGCCAACATGTTCAATTGCACACCGCCTTGACGGAAAGAACTAAAAAAACCGGGGCCTACCTGAAGTCCCAAAGCATAGACAAACAGAACCAGGCCGAAACTTTCAGCATAATTCAGCATTTGAGGATCGATGGACAATCCGAAATGCCCACATAAGATTCCTGTGAAAAACACGAAAGTCACTCCCAGGGAAATGCCACAAATACGCACTTTCCCCAAGCCCAAACCGATGGCGGAAATCAACGAAAGTACAACAACCGCCTGCAACGCGGAATGCTCAATGAACAAACTATACAACCAGTCCAAAACAATTCTTGATTAGAAAAACAACTTCAAGCAAGAAACCCTGTTGCAAAAGTCCAAGTTTCATGCAAAGATACACATTCTCTTCAGAGACTGAAGACAAAACCATAAAAAAAGCGGTCCACCTTTGTTTAGGTAACCGCTCCTCATCTTTATTTCGTAGTGGATACGAGAATCGAACTCGTATTGCATGCGTGAGAGGCATGTGTCCTAACCATTAGACGAATCCACCATCACTATGATTGTACACCCTCAGGGATTCGAACCCTGGACCCACTGATTAAGAGTCAGTTGCTCTACCAACTGAGCTAAGAGTGCGTTTCTTTTTCGATTGCGGGTGCAAAGGTAGGTTCTTTCTTTGAAACCTGCAAGAAAAAATCTATTTATTTTTTATCTTTTGTTCGCTGTTTTTCTCTTCTCCCTTGAAATCAAACAATTAAAAAAGGGAACAGAATCAAAAAAATCTGCTCCCTTCCTTTTTTATGGCTTATACCAATTGATATTCGTCGGTATGATACAAATACGGCATGTGTACCTGTTTATATTCGAAGAGTTCTTCCGGTTTGAAGAAACGGTTGATTTCTTCGATGGCTGTTTTAGGAGAATCCGAAGTATGAACGATATTTTCCTGTGAGCTGACACTGAAGTCTCCCCGGATTGTTCCCGGTATGGCAACGCGTCCGTTGGTTGCTCCGGTCATGGAACGCACAACCTGGATCGCATCCACTCCTTCGTAACAGCATACGATTACCGGAGATGCCATCATGGAATTTTTTACACGTTGGAAGAATGGTTTTTCACTGAGGTGGGCATAATGCTCATTAAGCAGTTCGTCCGTCAGTTGCATCATTTTCATACCAGCCAGTCGAAGGCCTTTCCGTTCAAAGCGAGTTGTGATTTCTCCGATTAGTCCGCGTTGTACAGCTGACGGTTTCAGAATAACGAGAGTTTTTTCCAGACTCATAATGGTGTTATGTTTTTAAGATTAATACAAAGTGTTTTCATGCCACATTCTGTCAGTAGCGGAATATGACGTGCCAAATATACGATTAATTTTGAAAAAGGAGTCAGTTTGGGAGAAAAAAATGCGGTGCATCGTTACTTCCCGCCCGGGGCGGTTGTGAGTATACGGTGCACCGCATCTGAAAAATGTATTGTCCGGCAGTCCGGTTCTTATTCGAAGCAGTAAAGTTCCGAAGGGCTGGTCCGTTTCAGGGGAATGACCTGCAAGTCCTGTCCTGTCAGAATTCCCCGTTCCTTCAATGCCATTTCTACGGTCTTGTAAGCCAGTTCCGGGTGATTGTTGTCTTTACTCAGATGACAAAGCCACAGATACTGGAGTCCTTCGGGTTTATGATTCGCTATATAGTCCGCCATTTCCCGGTTGCTCATATGGCCGTTCGGTCCGGCAATGCGTTCTTTCAGGTGAGCAGGATAAGGTCCCATTCTCAGCATGGTCTCATCATAATTGGCCTCCAGAACCAGATAATTGGCCATGCCGATATAGTGTGCGGCTGTCTCGGTGATATGCCCGATGTCCGTCAGGAAAGCAAAAGTCTTTCCGTCAATCGAGATACAGTAACCTACATTGTCTGTACCGTCGTGAGGCACTTCGAAGCAGGTTACCTGAAAATCCTTCAGTTGCATGGTTTCTCCTTTTCGGATGAAATGCGTATGTGCTTCATCCAGCTTCTCGGTCATGCAGTAACTCCGGTTGATGCCCTGATGTACTTCAGGGGTAGAATATATCGGAATGTTATGTTTGCCCGCCAGGTGCCCGACAGCTTTGATATGATCAGCATGATCGTGAGTGATGAAGACAGCCCGGATCAGTCCCATGTCCAGTCCTCTTTCCTTGAAAACTTTTTTAATGGTGCGTATGCCTATTCCCGCATCAATCAATATGGCGTCTGTGTCTGTAGCCAGATAGTAGCAATTGCCACTGCTCCCGCTGGCCAGGCTCATGAATTTTACTTTCATTGCAATAATTTTTTTTCGATAAGGGAACGCAAAGATAATAAGATGCCGCGGATTTCCATCATTTATGCGTATATTTGCCCCCGATTTTTTAACGTATAGACCGATGAAGCCACAATTGTTGATTGGAGCCCCTACTTCCGGAAGCGGAAAGACAATGTTTACTTTGGGATTGCTGCGTGCATTGAAGAAGCGCGGTTTGAAAGTTCAACCCTATAAAGGCGGTCCTGACTATATAGATGCGCAGTATCTTACGATTGCTGCCGACAGGGATGCCGTAAATCTGGACACGTGGATGGCTTCGTCGACTCATGTCCAGTATGTCTACAACCGGTATGGAGAAAAGGCCGATGTCTGTGTGGCAGAAGGGATGATGGGGCTTTACGACGGCTATTATCAGATGAAAGGCAGTTGTGCCGAGATTGCAGGCTTGCTGAACATTCCTGTAGTGCTGGTGGTCAATGCGCGTGCAGCGGCCTATTCCGTTGCCCCGGTACTTTACGGATTCAAGCATTTCCGTTCTTCCGTCCGGATTGCCGGTGTGGTGTTCAGCCAGGTCTCTTCCCCTTCTCATTTTGCCTGTCTGAAGGAAGCATGTTCCGATGCCGGTCTGGAATGTCTGGGCTATCTGCCTTATTCGGAAGACTTGCGGGTTCCTTCCCGTCATTTGGGGTTGACTCTGACCGTCAGACAAAGCATGGATGAACTGGCAGAAAAAGCTGCAGCTTTGGTTGAGCGATATATTGATGTCGACAAATTGCTGAACCTGTGTACACGCATCTTCCCGTGCCGTTACACCTTGCCTTATACTTCCGAGCAGGGAGTTGAAGCCATGGAGACGGGACGCCGGAAAAAGATGCGTATCGCCGTGGCCCGAGATCCGGCCTTTAACTTTATCTATCGGGAGAACCTGGACCGGCTGGCAGAAAGTGGAAATCTGACATTTTTCAGTCCCGTTTATGGCAGTGATCTGCCGGATGCGGACCTGGTATACCTTCCGGGCGGATATCCGGAACTGTTTGCCCGCCAGCTGCATCGCCGGAAACGGATGATGCAACAACTTCGCGATTACGCGGAAAGCGGAGGAAAAGTCTTTGCTGAATGTGGAGGCATGATGTTTCTGACCCGTTCGCTGACAGCCCGTAAAGGAGGAACAGCTTATCAGATGACCGGTCTTCTGCCGGTTGACTGTACCATGGAAAATGCGCGTCTGCATCTGGGATACCGCCGGATGAACTATCAGGGCGTTTCCCTGCGCGGCCATGAGTTCCATTATTCTTCGATTGCCGAACCCGACACGCTCCCGTCCGTCACGCCGTTGTATAATGTAAAAGGCACGGAAGTCTCAACTCCGCTATACCGTTATAAAAATGTCATAGCCGGATACACCCATTGGTATTGGGGAGAAGCCGATTTGTGGAAACTCTGGGATTAAACCAATAAAAGCTTATGCAAAATCAGAAACTACATCCTGTCATGCTGGCCGGAACCGGAAGCGATGTGGGAAAAAGTGTCCTGGCAGCGGCCCTGTGCCGTATTTTTCTGCAGGACGGATACCATCCAGCTCCTTTTAAGGCCCAAAACATGGCACTCAATTCATACGCCACCCCTCAGGGGCTGGAGATCGGACGCGCTCAGGCCGTTCAGGCTGAAGCCGCAGGCGTACCTTGCCATACAGATATGAATCCTCTGCTGCTGAAACCCTGTTCCGATCAGACCTCACAGGTTGTTTTGAACGGAAAGCCCATCGGCAACAGAGATGCCTGGGATTATTTCCGGGGTAAAGGCTTCGAAACCCTTCGTACTGAAGTCTGTGCCGCTTACGACCGGCTGGCATCCCGTTACAATCCGATTGTGCTTGAAGGAGCCGGCAGCATTTCCGAGATCAATCTTCGCGATAAGGACCTGGTCAATCTTCCGATGGCCCGCCATGCCGGTGCCGATGTATTCCTGGTGGCCGACATTGACCGTGGCGGCGTATTTGCCAGTGCATACGGTTCCGTTGTCCTTCAGACCCCAGAAGACCGGAAGCGCATTAAGGGAATAATTATCAACAAATTTCGGGGGGACCTGCATTTGTTCGAGTCCGGGATCCGACAGATGGAATCCCTTTGCGGCATTCCTGTGCTGGGAGTAATTCCTTATTACAAGGATATCCATATCGAAGAAGAAGACTCACTGGAACTGGTACAGAAACAACGTGCGGCCGTACAGGGCAAGGTCAATATCGCCGTCGTGCTGCTCCGTCATTTGTCTAACTTTACGGATTTCAATATGCTGGAACGCGATGAGCGGGTCAACCTGTACTACACCAACAATACAGACGATCTTTTGAAAGCAGATATCATTCTGCTTCCCGGTACCAAGAGTACTCTGGACGATCTTTATGAACTGCGCCGTAACGGAGTGGCCCAGGCCATTCTTCGTGCCCATCGGGAAGGAACGATGGTGATGGGAATCTGTGGCGGCTATCAGATGATGGGCCGTGAAATCTGCGATCCCGAAGGTGTGGAAGGCAGTCTGACCCGACTGCCGGGACTGGGACTGCTGCCCATGCAGACTGTCATGCAAAAAGAAAAAGTTACCCGTCAGGTCCGTTTTACACTCGCCGGTGCCACCGGAGCAGGGCAGGGGTATGAAATCCATAACGGAACCACACTTCCGGTTGAAGGCGAAACCTATACCCCCTTTACCCGGCTGGAAGACGGAACTCCCGAAGGCTCTATGTCCGGTTCCCGCTGTGTAGGAACCTATATTCACGGCATTCTGGACAACCCCTCCGTCATCGACTGGCTGGTATCTCCTTATGCCGGGAAAAAAGCCGTATCTTCGCCGGATTATGCGGCCTATAAGGAAGAACAATACAATAAGCTGGCAGACCATGTGCGCTCGCACCTCAATATGCCGTTAATTTATCAAATACTGACAGCCCATGATTGACGGACACGGAGACGACGCTTACCGCTACGGACACATACGGGTAAACTTCAGCTCGAATGTATATACCCACGTAAACCATGATTCCCTGAACGGGCACCTGTTCCGGCAGATGGCCTGCATCCGTACCTATCCCGAGCCGGAACCTTATACTCTGGAGCGCGAGCTGGCAGCCCGTTATCGGGTAGCCCCGGAAAATGTCTGTGTCACCAATGGAGCCACCGAAGCGATCTATCTGATTGCCCAGGCCTGGCGGGGAAGCCGTTCAGCCATTCTGATGCCGACTTTCAGTGAATATGCTGATGCCTGCCGTCTGCATGCCCACGAGGTTGAGTCCGTGTTTACCCTGGATGCCCTTTCCGGCAGAACTTCCCTTGTATGGCTCTGCAATCCGAATAATCCCACGGGAGAAGTCCGTCCGGCTGACCGTTTGCGCCGGCTGATCGAGGAACATCCCCGGCAGCTCTTTGTCATCGACCAGTCCTATGAAGCCTTTACCCTCAAGGAAGTTCTGGGGGTAGGAGAGACTGCGGCTTTGCCCAATGTCCTGTTGCTTCATTCCATGACCAAACGCTTTGCCGTTCCCGGTCTCCGCCTGGGATATCTCACCGGACATAAAGACCTGCTTCAGAAACTGCGGCGCTACCGGATGCCCTGGTCTGTAAATGCCCTCGCCGTCGAAGCCGGAACCTATCTGCTCCGTCATGCGTCTGCCTATCAGTTGGATCTGAATGCCCTGCTTGCCGAACGCCAGCGGGTAGCCGGAGAACTGGAAAAGCTGGGCGGGATCGAAGTATGGCCTTCCGATACCCACTACATGCTGCTCCGTCTGCGTGGCGGTAAAGCTTCTGCCCTGAAAGAATGGCTGGCAGACACCCATGGCCTGCTGATCCGTGACGCATCTAATTTTGAAGGACTCGACGAAGGTTTTTTCCGTATTGCCGTCCAGACTCCGGAAGAAAATAACCAGTTAATTACCGCAATTAAAGAATGGATGTATCAATATTGATGTTCGCACTTCCCCTTGTGGCCGGAGTGCTTTTGGACAAACTGCTGGGCGATCCGTTGTGGCTTCCGCATCCGGTGGTCGGTTTCGGAAAACTGATTGCCTTTTTCGAACATCGTCTGAATCATGGAACCGGCCGGAAGTTCAAAGGTGCCTGTGTTGCCGCAGGCCTTGTTACGCTCACCTGGCTGTCTGCAACCCTCCTGTTGCAGTATGCCTGGCAGATAAGCCCCGTTTTATACGTTTTTCTGGCCGCTACGGGCGTTTTTTATTGTCTGGCGGGTAAGACATTGATTGACGAAGTCCGGATGGTTTTTGAGGCTGCAGACCGCTCCCTTGAAGAAGGCCGCCGTCAGGTAGCCCGCATTGTCGGCCGTGACACCTCCGGACTGACCGATACCGAAGTCCGTACAGCAGCTCTGGAGACTTTGGCTGAGAACCTCAGTGACGGTGTGATTGCCCCCCTGTTCTGGTATCTGTTGCTGGGCGTCCCCGGCATGCTGGCCTATAAGATGGTCAATACCCTTGATTCCATGATCGGTTACCGTAATGAACGCTATCGTGCTTTCGGGTGCTTTGCGGCCCGTCTGGATGATGTAGCCAATTATCTGCCAGCCCGTCTGACAGCTTTTCTGATGGTTCTGGTTACCGGCCGTTTGTCCCTCCTCCGTTTTGTATTCCGTTATGGCCCCCGCCATGCCAGTCCTAATTCCGGATATCCGGAAGCTGCTCTGGCCGGAATTCTGGACTGCCGTTTTGGAGGTCCCCATCAGTATTTTGGCGAATGGGTTTACAAACCCTTTATAGGCAGCCACGAACGTTCGCTTACTTCTCGCGATATGCAGACTGCCATTCGTATCAACCGCCGGGCAGAGTTGCTTATGCTCTTGATCATACTTTTTCCCGGGTGGCTCGTTTCTTGACCGCCTCTGTATTTACAGGCGGTCAATTTCTTCCGGGAATTATCGTTATTTCTGTAAAACTCTTGTGCGTTTGACAATAATATTGTTAATTTTGCACTATCGTAATATTTGTTACGGTAATGCACATTACGGTTAAAGCTTATAATAATGAGATTTTTTGATAGAGAAGCAGAGTTTGAAAAACTCAGAGAAATTGAGGAGTTATCTCAAGAGGTTGCTCAGTTTACCATTATAACCGGCAGACGTCGTATTGGTAAAACAGAGTTGGTGAAGCAGTTTTATGCAAGAAAAACGTTGCTATACTTTTTTGTTGCCAGGAAAGCGGAAACTGATCTTTGTGACATATTCATTGAAGAGATCCGGACGAAACTTAACATTCCGATGATTGACAGCAAGGGAATAACTTTTGCTACCGTGTTTAAGTTTATCATGGAGTTGTCACAGAATCAGCATATTACTTTGTTTATCGATGAATTTCAGGATTTCTTCAGGGTAAACTCTTCCATTTATTCTGATATGCAAAATATCTGGGATAGTTACAAGAGTACAGCGCATATTCATCTTATTGTAGCAGGTTCTGTAAATACTTTGATGAACAAGATATTTAAGGATAAGAAAGAACCACTGTTTGGGAGGCAGACAGGTACAATGCATGTCCGGCCTTTCCGGCCATCAGTCCTGAAAGAAATCATGTCTGAGTATTGTCCTGAATATAAAAAGTCAGATTTGCTGGCTCTATATACATTAACAGGCGGAGTTGCTAAATATGTTGAGTTGTTTATTGACCATAAGAAGTTTACAGAGAAAACAATGCTGAACATGTTTTTTGAGCGTGATTCCTATTTTTTATCAGAGGGCAAAAATATGCTGGTTGATGAGTTTGGGAAAGACTACGGAATCTATTTTTCTATTCTTACTCTTATTTCACAGGGGAAGACTACGAGATCAGAGCTGGAGAATGCCCTTAATATCAAGGAACTGTCGGGATATTTAAAGAATTTGAGTGAAGAGTATGGTCTGATAAGCAAGAAGCAGCCTCTCTATGAGAGATCAGTCAATAAGAATGTGCATTATACCATTGAAGATCAATTTCTGAGATTCTGGTTTCGTTTTGTGTATAAATACTCTCACATTATTGAGGCAGGAGCAAACGAGAAATTAAAGTCCATTGCCGAGAGAGATTTTCCGACAGTGAGCGGCAAATCTCTTGAATGTTATTTTATGGAGGTGCTGAAGGAGCAGGGCTGCTATACTCGTCTTGGTTATTGGAACGACCGAAAAGGAGAAAATGAGATTGATATCATTGCCGAAGATGAAGTGGACAACAAGATCGAATTCATTGAAGTAAAAAGGCAATCAAAGAATTTCGATGAAGAGTTGTTAAAATCCAAGGCGGCAACTTTCATGAAAGCAGTAGGTCCTTATGAAGGCTATGAGATCTCGTATAAGGGTATTTCTATCGATGATATGTGAGTATGAGCAAGTTATATTGTTTTCTGCCAGCTTTGCCACCCTATATATAAACTTATAGGGGAAAGTGCGGACAGAAATGTAACTATTTTTGTCCGCACTAACTATAATAGTTTAAAAGAAGCCTGGCAAAGCTGGCAGAAATTCGGGGAAAGGACTCGCTTCGGTGATTGTAAACCGTTGATAATTATTTACTTGAGGAGGTTTCTGATCAGCGGAAGATGGTGCGGAACAAAATTGGTCCCCATTTACAGGCGGTCAATTTCTTCCGGAGACAGTCCGGTGATGTCTGCAATGTCCTGAGCGGGGAATCCCTTTGCCTTCATCCGGATTGCATTTTGCCGGCGCTCTTCCTGCCGTCCTGCTTCCAGGCCTTCCGCTCTGCCTTCCGCACGTTCCGTATTGATATTGTCTCTCAGGATCACAATATTATCCAGATGGCGGTAATAAGCTTTCAGTTCATCCTTGCTCATGCGGTCCAGTTTCAGCCTTTCACGTGCAGCATTCAGTCCGGGAGCCTGTGCCTGATCTGGAATTTCTCCGGTATTGAGATAATAGATCCATTCTTCCAGCGGTGTTTGGGCAACCTGATTGAAATCGTTCACTTTCAGGATATAATATTCCGGATACAACTGGCTGACTGTGTCGACCTTAAACGTCTGGCGCTGGAATGGAGATAATTCCAGTATATCGTTCTGGTGTATTCCCCGGAATTCTGTTTTTCCGTGATACACAATATCCTTTCCATGTCCTAATGAGAAATAGACAATGTTGATACTATACACTTTTCTTACCTTGTCGTAGCCTTCTCCCCGGTTGATATATTCAGTCACCAGTTTTGACGTACCGAAGAGCATACGCTGAAAGTAAGCATATTCATTGTTGTTCTGGATTTCAATCAGCAGCAGAGTCCCTTTGGAGTCCTCGGCCAGCAGATCCACCCGGTTATACTTGTCAAATTCCTCTTCCTGATTGCTTTCGCTTTCAAGCAGTTTCTGTATTTTGATCCGGTCACGGAGCAGTGTTGTCAGAAAACCTTCCAGTACGGCAAAGTTAGCCTTGTTTCTCAGCAGGCGTTTCATTGCCCAGTCAAAACGGATGTAATTACTCATAATCTTGTGCATTTAAAGGGATAGTGCAAAGATAAGATTTTTAGATGAAACAGACAACTAATGAGCAGGTTATATCGTTTTCTGCCAGCTTTGCCACCCTATATATAAACTTATAGGGGAAAGTGCGGACAGAAATGTAACTATTTTTGTCCGCACTAACTATAATAGTTTAAAAGAAGCCTGGCAAAGCTGGCAGAAATTCGGGAACAGGGCTCACTCTGGTGATTGTAATCCGTTGATAATTATTGCTTGAGAACGTTTTTGATCAGCAGAAGATGGTGCGGAACAAAATTGCGGAACAAATACAGTTCAGGCCCTCTTCCCAAAAAAGTTTCGGAGAAGAAGACCTGAAAATAATATAAAATAAATTCAACAGAAAATCAATCGTTTGACTCTTTATTCATGTTTTTGAGACTTTGCCAAATTTCTTTGCCGAAGAGAATCCATGCGGAACTGCCGATAAATCCCAAAAACATAAAAGCAATCAAAATGAGAGGTTTATTAGGTGAGGAAGCTCGTAAAGGAACTGTTGCAGGTTCCACAATGGCAAATACCGGCTTCGCTTCCTGAACTTTTGCTCGTGCAACTTGTAATTGGGTTTCTACCTGGCTATAAATCTGAAAAGCAATACTCATATCATTCTGTAAACGGGTTCCTTCTGCCTGTGTACGCTGTAGCACAACATTACGGTTAGCATCCATAAAGTCTGCATATGCTTTCTGTGCTTTGTAATATTCTTTTTTGCGCTCCTTGCATAGCTTTTCCAGATAGTTGCAGTCTTCTTGTGCCTTACGTGTACGGTAATCAATGATATATTTTTGCAGTTTAGCCACAGCACTGTCTGCCACAGCGGCTGCCACTTCGGGATCCTGGAAAGTGGCAGAAACAATTGTCATATTACTTTTACTGTCTGTTGTAGCTGATAATGCATCTTTTATGGCTGCAATTTTTCCACTTTGTTCTGTTGTTAACCTAAATGGATCAATTCCATTATTTTCCTTCTTTTTGTCGTTAGATGAAAAAAAAGATATTATTTTACTAATAGTTTTACCGGGAAGGCTAAAAATATAATTCCACCATGGTTGTTTTTGAGTTTCAATGTATTCTGATAAATTGACCTTATACTTTGTATTTTGAGGGATTATTTCAACATCATACATTTCTAATATGAAAGGAGTTGATTGGATTAGATCTGGAAACATTGAAGAGTTTACCGCATCTTGTCCATTTCCTCCTATTCCTCCTATTCCAAGAATGGAGGCCATCCCTGCTAAATTACTGTTACTTCCACTTTGTCCAGATTCTGGAGAAAGTATTATGTCTACCTTATATGTTTTAGGTAGGCTTATAACAAAAATAATACCGATTAATAAAAAAGAACCTGTTACTTTTAAAATAACTTTCTTTTGTTGATACAATTTAATCAGAAGATCTAAAAGATTCATTTCTTGTTCATCTTTTTGGGGGGGCTTTGGAATTTGTATTTGATTCTCCATGTTTATAAATTGTAATTTAGATTTCTTTCCTTATATTTTGATTAATAAATAAAATCTGTTATCATTTGAGAAATGGGAGATATGATCCCTTTTATTTGTTCCAGTAAAAAGTATAAGGAACATATTTTACTGAAAGAGCAAGATATGTAAAAAATATCATGGTAGTTAATATGGTAAATAAAAGTCTTATTTTATAGTTACTATATTGAAAAATATATGGTATAAGAAAACATATATATACGAAAAAGTAGTTACCAATTCTCATACCTGTATGTGCAGGAAATATAAAAGGAAATGGTACAGCTAAAAGGCATATTGTGAATATTCTTTCGTCTTCTCTATTCATTTTAGGATGAAGCAGAAAAATTAAAGTTAAAATCAACGGATAAAGAAACTTTAATTTTCCTCCACCTGATATACTAATATCTGAATAACCAGAATAAAAATTTAGTTTATCTAATATTAGAAAAAAAATGTTCTTTAAGAAAAGAGAACTTATCGCTATGATAATAGCATATTTTAATTTTATTTTCCAATATATATAATAGACCATTATGAGAATTGCTGCAGAAAGGTGAAAGAGCATTGCAACACCAATCCAAATACAATACTTTGTTAGACTTCTTGTTTTAATAAATTTAAAAGCATAAAGTCCTATACTTATTGCAGCAGCCTGACGAATGTATCCTAAAGATTCTAAAAAAAATAAACATATATAAAGAAAAATACTTAAATAGGGTCTTATGGAGTTATTTATGCAGGCCTTATAAATAAATGTGTATATAATACATGCATAAACCATGAAACAAAAAAATGGTGATTTAAAATATACACTTAAGAAGAATATTAGTTGGTTTAAGGGCTCGAAACGTAATATAGCACCAAGCATACTCCTATTTACAAAGTCGTAATATACTAGATAATCGACTCCTACTGCATATCTACACGCTGCAAATATGATCATGAAAATAGTTATGATTTGTATGCCTAAATGAGGATATAGTGGTTTTTTTATTGTCTTGGAGATAAAGATTATTAGTAGTATACATAAAATAAACGAAATATAGGGTATCATATCTTGAAGTATCCAATCAAAAGATTTTAGGATGTCTCTTATGATCTTCTACTTAGTTTTAAATAGAAGATTAATTATATTAGTATCGATTTTTGCTTTTTATATTTGATTTTTTAGAGGGATTTTTTCATGAAAAATAGATTTCAATAGAATATGATATTCTTTTAAGCTAAATGAAATAACGTTTTCAAAACTGTGATCTTCCTCTAATAGATATTATTAATTTGAAAGCGGGAAATTTTTTACATAAAAACTATTTTAATTACTTTATTACGATTAAAAGATTAATTTATTCCTGTTTCAATTTGATTTTCTTTAAATTATAAAAACTATAAAGAATAAGTTTTGTTATATTGTTTATCGAACCGATAAGATTTATATCTTATTGAGTTAATCTCGTCTAAAAATATCTCTCGTATAGACTTTTTCTTTGATATCATCCAAACAATCATCATATCGATTGGCAATTATGGCATTTGACTGTTTTTTAAAAAGACTAAGATTATTGATTACTTTTGAACCGAAAAATGTACTTCCATCTTCTAATGTTGGTTCGTAAATGATAACTTGTGCACCTTTTGCTTTTATTCGTTTCATTACACCTTGGATACTGCTTTGACGAAAATTGTCACTGTTACATTTCATTGTTAAACGATATACCCCAATTATACATTCTTTTTCTTTATTGGGATCAAAATCTCCACGATTATAATAATCGTAATATCCAGCTTTTTTAAGTACTTGGTCTGCTATAAAATCTTTTCGTGTTTTATTTGACTCTACTATTGCATGTATAATATTTTCTGGCACATCCTGATAGTTGGCCAATAGCTGCTTCGTATCCTTTGGCAGACAATAGCCGCCGTAACCGAATGAAGGATTATTGTAGTGCATACCGATACGCGGATCCAGACAGATACCCTGAATGATGGCCTGTGTATCCAGTCCCTTTACTTCCGCATACGTGTCCAGTTCGTTAAAGTATGAAACACGCAAAGCTAGATAGGTATTCGCAAACAGTTTCACCGCTTCCGCTTCCTTCAGGCCCATAAATAGCGTATCCACATCCGGCTTGATTGCTCCTTCCTGAAGCAGCTTTGCAAATTCCCTGGCCTTCTCTTCCAGATGTTCTCCGGCAATGGCACGGATCGCCTCGTTCTCTTCGTCCCGTCCTTCAATCTGTTTGGGATAACCCACGATGATCCGGCTTGGATACAGGTTGTCATACAGTGCCTTGCTTTCCCGCAGGAACTCCGGTGAGAACAACAGGTTGAACTTCTTGCCCTGCAGGGCCGGTGTGTCGCGGAACACCTTTGCATACTTCACATACAGACTGCGGCAGTAACCCACCGGGATGGTACTCTTGATCACCATCACGGCATCCGGATTCACCTCCAGCACCAGGTCGATCACCTCTTCCACGTGACTTGTGTCGAAGTAATTCTTCACCGGATCATAGTTGGTCGGTGCAGCGATCACCACAAAATCCGCATTCTTATAGGCTGCTGCTCCGTCCAGTGTAGCCTTCAGGTTCAGCTCCTTTTCAGCCAGGTATTTCTCGATGTACTCGTCCTGAATCGGACTGATGCGGTTATTGATTTTCTCTACCTTTTCGGGGATTACATCCACAGCCGTCACCTGGTGATGCTGGGATAAAAGTGTAGCGATGGACAGACCTACATAGCCTGTGCCGGCTACGGCGATAGTATAGTTTTTCATATCGACAATTTTTTAAAGAAGTTTAATATGCTACAAGATAAGCTCCAATAGATATGGCAATAATACCAACGAGTTTCTTTATACTTATTTTTTCTTTGAATATCACAAAAGCTAAAATTAATGTCCAGATATAAGTTATTGAGGTGAGCGGTAGCATTTTACTATAATCTAAATACTTTAATACCCATATATTTAGTAAAGCACATATAATATATAAACTACCTCCTAAATATAAATATATTGAGCAGATGCATTCTTTTAAGTTACCATGGGAAGATGCTTTTTTTAGAAAAACGGAAGCTTGGGCTCCTAAATATGTCATGATAATGATAATTAGATATATCCATTTGTTTTCCATGTTTTTAGTCTCCTGTTGCAATTAAATATACGCCTAAGATTATGATTATTACTCCTAATAAATTTTGTATGGAAACACTTTCATTCAAGAAATAGTAACCTACAAATAGGCTGATTACATAGTTTAAACTTAATATAGGTTGCAAAACAGATAAACTGCCAAATTTGTAGGCTATTATCATTAAAAGTGCTCCTAAACCATATAACAGGAATCCTCCTCCCAACAGCGTTAAGTTTCCATTAGCTCCTAATTTCCATAGTAGTTGTCCTAAGCAAACCACTATGGATGATATTATCATTAGAAAAATACCATTTTTGTTTTTTTCGAAAGAGGTGGTTTTCATTTATTTAGAAGTATTTCGTACAACTGTTTATGTTTCTTAACCAAAACTTCCAAGATTAGTCCACATGACCAAAAAAGTAGCATTGCTAAAAGAACCATAAATCCTGAAACAATCAATGTCGGGTATCTCGGAACTAATCCTGTATGTAAATACTCAATAAATACGGGGATGAATAGACCTAATGCTATGATTAATAAGATTGTAGCGATAATAGAAAAGAAAAATAAAGGTTTATAATCTCTGAAAAGTTTGAATATTGTCATTATGACTTTAAAACCATCACTATAGGTATTCAGTTTGGATACACTACCGGCAGGTCTGTCTCTATAGGAAACAGGAACTTCTTGTAGCAGAAAATTTTTGTCTAATGCATGGATGGTCATTTCTGTTTCAATTTCAAAACCTTTCGATAAAACAGGGAAATGCTTAACAAAAGGTTTGCTGAAGGCACGATAGCCAGTCATTATATCTTTCACATTATTATGAAAAATCTTATTGATTAATGAACGGACCAGCACATTGCCGAAATTGTGGAATGGACGTTTGTTTTCTTGAAAATAAGTGGACGATAAACGGTCTCCGATAACCATGTCCACCCCTTTCTGTAATACAAGATCACACATCTCTCTGGCATTTTCTGCCGGATAAGTATCATCACCATCTATCATTAGATAGCAATCGGCATCAATCTCTCTGAACATACTACGGATTACATTGCCTTTTCCTTGTCGGTATTCGTATTTAACAATGGCTCCAGCTTTTCTGGCTATTTCATCCGTTCCATCTGTTGAATTATTGTCATATACATAAATGTCGGCTTCTGGCAAAGCTTTCTTATAGTCACTCACTACCTTTGCTATTGTTTTACTTTCATTGTAGCAAGGTATTAAAACAGCAATTTTATTCATAGTTTTATTTTTTATCTGTTTTAAACAATTTCTTTCGGTCTGTTGTATAATAAATAAAGAGTAGTAAACTGAAAAGAGATAATAATCCTGCTCTCCATGTAAACCATCCATGCTGTATGGAATGGTTCCGGAGAACTAAGAACCATGTAGGAACAATCAGTGCAATTAATAATAGCCAACTATATTCTTTAAAGGTTTGTTTACTTTTTAATATTTTCAAATAGATTCCCAAGCAAAGTAAGATTCCGATGATACCTGCATAAAGTAAAGGAAGTAAGCCTTTAGCCTTGATATTTACCCAGATAAAATTCATAATATTGGATATGGTCATTTCCATACCTTTATATTGGTTTGAGGTTCTGAGTTCCGCACTTTGCATGGCATCTGCTAAAATGTTGTTTCCTGTCAATAAATATCCCATCATCCATTTAGATGCCCAAAGCAAGCCATATCCCAAAGCCCAGGCTATGCTAATAGCTATCACTATTTTCCATGTGTCTTTAGGGCGTTTTGTCAGTATATGTACAATAAGTGGTAATCCTAAAGTAAGTTGTGGAGTGGTTAAAAAGTCCAGGTAGCTGGTAATTCCTCCAATGATGAAAAAAGTGCAAAGTGTGTTTGATCTTGATATCGTCAGTGTTGGACATTTTATCAGTAATATCATACTTATAAATGCAATATAAAAACAAGTTGAGAACTGCATTGAATAAGGTACGATTGGAAAGTTTATGAGTAGTAATGACAATCCGAATAGGCAAGCTGTGCCTATAGAGATTTCATGTGCTAGTAGCCATATAATCGAAATAATCAGCACTGTAAAAATTATATAGTTTAGTATACGTATTTGCGGATAAGTGAATATCGTCAGTAACGGGCGTAAAGTAACTTGGTAACCTTGCCAGTATCTACCATAACTGCTTTTGTCCAAATTTTCCATTTTTCCTAGGGCTACTTTTTCCGTGTCATAAGCTAAATCCATAAAGTTTTTGGATTTATAATCATAATTCATCATTCCTGCTTCTATAGGATGTTTACTATCCGCTGAAATAGCTAGATTTAGCATATAAGAATCAGTAAAGTTATCCATTTGGAATAACTTAAAGTTAAGGAATTTCTTGTATAATCCCTCTTCCTGTAAAGTGTGTGTAGAGGTAACTACGTTTTCTTTGATAGCGGATTGTGGTATAGTGTGTACTCCGATAATTAATCCTGTGAATAGAATAAGTAGAATAAAATAGCTTATGATTATTTTTTTCAAAAGATTCATAACAGCTTAGTTTAATGCTTTGTTATATAATTCAATCATTTGCAAGGTTTTATTGCCCCAAGACAATTCTTTTTGCCTTTTGTTGCATCCTTCGGAAAGTTGTTGAAGGATAGATCTGTTTTGATATAAGTAATTGATTTTCTCTGCAAAATCTATTATTGATTGGTTGGGTGTAGATAGAGAAATTTTAATTCCTACTTTTTCATTTACAGAATCACCTTGTCCACAGGTATCGAAGCAAACTACAGGCAGATTATTCCCGATAGCCTCTAATACCACATGTGGAGTTCCTTCTGCTACACTGGTAAAGAAAAATAAGTCACTTTCCTGCATAATTTTTTGTACTTCCTCATGTGATACAGTTCCATACCATTTACATTGAGTTTCGATACCTAGATTTTTCGCTAAAGCTTGGTAGGGGAGATTGTTTCCTCCTCCTACAATATGTAATTTGATATAAGGATTCTGTGTTTTTGCAACGCTTCGTAGAGCTAAACCTAATTGTTTTCTGAAATCCAGTTTACCTACCCATAGTACATCCAAGTATTCTTTTTTTGATTTGTCAATAATTGGATGTTCCTGAATATAGCAACCGGTTTCATTCAATAATGGAGATTCAATCTGAAAATATTTTTTGAAAGTATGCTGCGAATTGGATGATGCTGATATTACGAATAAGGCCCGTTCTGTTGCCAATCGTACTCTTTTTGCATGTTGAAGTTGCCATTTGGTAATGGTATTTTTCAGTTGCATAAATAATTTTGTCTTCAAGCTGGCTCCTTCCAGATAAGCCATTGGAAAACTTTCTTTGGCATCTACCGGTCCCCATATAAATGGAATATTAGGAATTTTCCATAAATATCCCGGCTCTCGGAAGCCGATCATGTTTAATTGATGAAGAATGTCAATATGAATCTTTTGGCAAATATCCTTTGCCATCAGGTAAGTTTTCCATTGCCAGTTTCTATAGTGCTTATAAAAACGCCAGTCTCCCTGATTCCAGCACATCTTTCGTATTTCGTTAGAGACAGGGTTATAGTAGAAATGCATATTCTTTCCTTGGGGTAGAGTAGGGAGCTTTTCTTCTATTTTATCTCTAAATTCACTTTCGGTAATGATATGCAACTCACAGTAATCGGCCAAGTTTACACACCAGTGCCATGCCATTCCCGGCTCGCTGCCCATATTGGGTGAACAGGCATATGCGTTAATTAATATTTTAAGCATAATTTCATATATTATGAATTTATAGAATCAGCTAAAAACTTCTCAGATTCTAAAATTAATTCTCTTAATTTCCCATTTCTAATAGGTTTTTGAGGTATTTCTATTTTACAGTTCCTGATATCATTTTCATAAACTATCCTATCTAATAAATCTAGTTTTGATAATAAAGATATCATTCTGGAATTATTCTTTCTTGATTTATTTAAAACGCAATAAAAAGGTGTTTCAAAATTAACAGAAAAAGCAGTACCATGAAAAGAATTAGTAATAACGCATGATGCGTTAGCAATAAGCCATAAAAACTCTGATGGACCTGCTTCCTCAACATTGAACATTCCCTCATGTCGTTTAACTAGATATCCACGTTTACAAATACAATATATAGGTAAATTAAGTTTTTCTCCTAATTCTTTTGCATAATTAATCAAAGGTACGGAAGGTAATAATTCATATACTAATATAAAATTAGAAGAGATTTTATTTATTGGTCTCATATAGTTATACCATTCTTCTTTATTAATTAATAGGGTAGGATCAAGAACTAATTTTGCATCCTTTCCAGATATATCGTTGACTAACTTTACACCACTTTCCTCCCTTACTGAAATATAGTTTATATTATCTAGTAATTTTTTATACTTACTTTCTAACTTTTTATCTATCAGAGAAACGCCAAAAGAAGAAGCGAATGCAATTTTCTTACTATTTTGTGGAGCAAAAGTTAAAAAATACGGTTCTATAGATGATGAAGCCGCAGGATTCCATACCTGATCACTACCAACGATATAAACATCATATATAGGACATTTTGAAAATAATAAATCTATAGAATGGAAAGGTTTTGAGAATTTTTCCAACTCAAAGAAATCATTATAGTTTTTTTTTCTAGATCTCAATTTATTATTGAATATAGGTAATATTTTATCAACAAAATAATTTATGAGTCTATATTTTATCCAATATAAAATATGTCCATTTATTGACATTTCAATAAAAGGTTTAGATTTTTGTGAATCCTTGAAAAACCAATTTTTATAATATGTATAATCTATAATTTCTGCATCATATCCCATAAATTCAAGTTTCTTTTGTGTTGCAAAAGCTTGAAGTTCTGCACCATAATTATTGACTTTACATATCGTTATAATTCCGATTTTCATTTTGACTTTACTTCAATGTTTAATAAATGTCTAGTTTCTTTATTCCTATAGAGTTTTTTAAGTATCAGTCTTTTTCTATATTTTGTAAGGTATATTGTAGCGATTTTGAATAAAGCCCAAAACAATTTATACGGCATTCTATTAGTTAGTATATTAAAACGAACTCTTTCTGATAATATTTTCCTGAAAAAGTTTGGCCATAATACTATTGGATGCCATTGTATAAATTTATAACCTATATATAAATGGGGGTTACCATTTATTGCTTTGTCTATAGATTCTTTAAATATATCCAATGTGTCAGTGTCTTGTATTAAATTATCTCCTTTTATATTATTTGATATAATAAGAGATACTCCTTTTTTATAATATTCTATATTAGATAATCCCCAGAAATCTGCTAAAGTTATATCTGCTACTCTATCTAATCTAGCAAACGTACAATTACTACAACATTTTCTATCAAGCAACCAACTTGTATATACCTTATAAAAAATATCATCATTTTTAGGTATTTTTGTTTCCTTACCTTTAATATTTATTGTTGTTGATTGAGAAAACTTACCAATTTGCGATCCGTTTTTCTTGTCTCTAAAACTTATAATCTTATCAGAATTATAATACTTTAAATGAATATCCAATGCTTCATTGTTTGCTACACCATGACATACAACTTCAACTGTTACTAAATGTTCATTATTCCTTTTTTTTCCTAAAAAACTATACAAAGCTGATATTTGGCAAGGACAACCGGAAAACATTATCCAATATCCATCTTTTAATTTTTTAGCTACATCTTTGTATATACCTTTAGTATCACTTTGTATGTATTTACTATTTGCAAGTAGTTGAATATCTTCTTCGTTCTCGATTGAAATATGTTTAACTCTATTATTAATCAATGTTGCTCCATATATAGCGACCTTTTCATCTTTATGTTTTTCAATAAAACTTGATGCTAAAGCTGAAAAACCACCTCCACTAGCAGCATTTATTCTCATTTTTTCATTCTTTGCCCACCCACCATAAACTCTCATATTTTTAATATGATTTGTTTCAACTGGAGTAACAATAGGACATGATTTTTCGCATAAACCACATTCAATACATTTTTTTTTATTTACGGTTACATAAGGATGACCATTTTTCAGAATTATAGCTATTGCATTATGGTTACATGTATCTGCGCATGATAAGCATCCAGTACAACTCTTAATTGACGCTAGTTTTGGCATTTTCTTTATTTGATAAATATAATAAAATTGATTTTATTCGTTCTTCAAAAATATCTAATGTAAATTCATTTTTATACTTTTCTTTACCGGCATTCCCCATACGTACTCTTTCATCATAATTATCCATTAAATAAATTATTTTGTCTGTCAATCCTTTTATATCATGTCTTTCAACAATAAAACCAGTATTGCCATTATCAATAACATCTGGTATTCCACCTTCAAATGTTGAAAGGCATGGAATTCCGAATTGCATAGCTTCTACCAGTACTAAACCAAATGTTTCATTTGAATAAAATGTTGGAAAAACGAAGCCGTCTGATTCTTTGAAAAACTGTACCTTTTCATCATTATATTTGGCGCCATGAGCAAATACATAATTTTCTAAATTATGGTTTCTAATGTAACTATAAAAATCACTTTCTAAAATATTACTCCATTTTCCAATAAAATGACATTCAAACTTTTTTCCTTTTAATGCTAATTCATTGCATACAGTTAATAAATCCCATACTCCTTTCTCTTTCATCATATTAGATAAAAAAAGGATTTTAAAAGTATCTTTATTGAAGTTATGTTCTGTTTCTTTATATTGTTTTACTCCATTTGGACAATAATATACATTCTCTTTTTTAACATATTTCTGAACATCATCATATAGATATTTTGATAATAAAATTACATTTATATTCTTAAAAAATCTCTTGTATAGCCAATTATCTAATAAAAGATTTTGTCTGTCTTTTACGCCTTTATTATGAAAATGAACTACAATATTCTTATGGAATAATTTAATCCATTGCACTATGAGATATGATTTATAAAAGCCAAAACGCTTTGAAGATGGAGTAAAATAGCACAAATCAGGTTTAAATTGTTTTATTTCTTTTTTTATTCTAAACAATAAACTAATAAATTGCACGATTTTACTTATTCTGATTTTTGCTATATCATTTAGATCCTTAGCTTTAGTTGGATTTATATATCTACATTCAAATGTGTTATTAATTAACTCACTATCATGTATATATTTCCCTATCATTGCGGCGCCATGAATTGGTGGCGGCATATGCATAATAAACAGAACTTTTGGTTTCATAAATTAATGAATTAAGTACATAATTCTACTATATATTCTTATCAATATACCATGATAAGACATGGCGGACTTATATAGTTTCGTATTTAATGAAATTTGATTTGGGAATCGGAATACCTTTTTCCCTTCAATATCAAAATCATATTTAAATCGACTCCATTTTTTACAATTAGTTCCTTCACCATCAAACCCGTCATTTATGACTTTACTATTAATAGGGAACAATGATAATTTATCTTGCAGAAATTGTGAAAATCCAAAGCGAATAGCCCATGAACTAGCTCCTTTTTCTTTTACTGAGCGTAACATTCTAAAACAATCAGATCCTCCCCACTTATTAAAAGCTTTCCCCATTTTAGAATATTTTTCCCAATCTTTTAATTCCCAATCTACGGTATTCCATCTGTCTAACCAAGTACCCCATCCCCATGAGCTACTTCTGGTACAAAAATAAGTATCAAAATTATAATCCTTAGGAACTTTTATTTTGTTTGAATATCCACAAATTGAAAATACATTTTCATTATTTTCATATCTTTCAAGACCTTGGTTCATGTAAGAAAGAAAATTAGTAGAAAACACTAAATCGTCTTCTAAAACGATAGCTTTACCATATTGATTAATAATCTGTGTTACCCCTTGTATTATAGAATTGCCTAATCCTTTATTCTTCTCACTAAAAGTATAATGCAATGATTTGAACCCATTTATTTTTTTTGTGTATTCCTGAACTTGACGGACTTTTTCATCTTCACCTAGTTTATTATCTCTAGCTCCATCTACGAATACATATAGGTCAGAATCTTTAGATTCTTCATTCCTAAGTAGAGACTCTATTGTATTTTTTAATGCTTCCGGTCTATTGAAAGCAAAAACAATTATAGGTGCTAACATAATTATTTGATTTGCCAGATTTTAGGGAATAAACATCTGATATGAATTGTAATATAATGAAATAAAGCATAGAAAATACCTATATGCCTTTTCTCTAAATAAAAACTCTCTTTGGGAGGCATACCATTAGGACGGTTTAACATCTTCCACCTTTGCTTTAATGGTATATCTGGATTACACCACTTATCTAAAGTCTCATGTACTTCACATTCTCCTAAATATAAACCAACCTGATAAATTTCAAGCCCTTCTTTATTAGCACGAAGTCCATAATCAAAATCACCTTTGCTATGAGTGAAGTAGTAATCCAAATTACCTATTTTTTGGAAAACATATTTTGGTACTAGAACAATATTTCCATTAAAATGATGAACTTTAACTAATTTCCCATTAGGCTTAGGTATTTCCCCATTAACTAGACGTCCACCATAAGTAGTTTTATGTGTAATAGAAGATTTAGTTACACCAACTATTATAGACTTATGTTCTTTTACTTCAGAAGCATCTAATAAAGATATGAATAAATTTGAATAAACAAAGGTATCATCATTCAACCATAAATAAAAATCATAGTCTTTTTTTGCAGCTTTTTGCCAAGCAGTGTACATACCTCTATTCCAATAGAGATTTCCATCACCATGAATAATACATACTTGTGGAAATCGAAGTTTTATGGCTTCTGGCGTCCCATCTGTACAGCCGTCATCTGTTAGATAAACGTCTATTTTGTAGCCTTCTATAGGTAGTTGGGCGTATAACCGTTGAAGACATTCAAGAGTTTTGGCTTTACGATTGAATACAGTTAATAATACAGCAATTGTTTGCATCATTTATATAGATCAAATATTTTTTTTACATTAGTCTCAAGGAAAAAGTTTTTATCAACAAAATGCTTAGCATTGTTTATAAGAAACACTTGTCTATCTTTTTCCTTATAAAGTTTTAATATTGCCTCAGCTAATGTTTTATAATTTTCTTCTATTAAATCAGAACACTCTTTCTCTTTATTAAAATCTCTTAAACCAGGAACATTATATAGGATACATGGTATTTTACATGCCATAGCCTCAATTGTTGTAAGAGATATACCCTCAAATACACTAGGCATAACATAAATATCTGATGCTATAAGAAATTGTCTCACATCTTTTTGATTACCCAAAAAGTATACTTTTTCTGATATTCCAAGTTTTTTCACTAATTCTTTTTCTTCTTGTAGTGAAACACCTTCTCCTAAATGTAGATATATCGTATTAGGATTTTCTTTTACAATCGCATGTAAAGCTTTTATCATGTCTGTATGCCGTTTTATTGGGCTACAGCCTCCAACTGAAATAATAACTAATGCATCTTGAGGAATATTTAGCTTTTCTCTTATAGTTTGTTTTTCATACGGTTTAGCAGGATAAAAACGATTACTTCCATACCAATTGTAAATTTTTATAGTATCATTATGATAATATGTCTTTTCGTTTTCATACACAGAATCACTTATGGTTTGAAAAACACATCCAAAGATATGTTTTGCACTCCATCTTAACCACCAATGATACAGATATGAATACCAATGCGATTTGAATACATTATGAAATGTATATACAGACTTACATCCAGCTCTCCAAGCACAATATGATATTCCCCATTTTAATGCTGAAGAATGAATATGTACTACATCATATTTTTCTTTCTTTAGAAATGAGATTGTTTTCTTATAGTATTTCCATCGTTTAAAAATGTTTTTAGGATATGGAATATGGAAAACCTTATATCCAGATTCTTCAAAATATGGAGCATACTCACCCAGTTGGGTAGCTGTATTTACAACAGATAATTCACAACCTAATTTTTGAAAAACTGGCGTTGCATCTACATACATAATCTCTGCACCAGAAAATTTTAGTTCGTGTAAATAATGAATGACTTTCATCTTTTTATTCCTAAAGTAATTTGGATATAAATAATTTAATATGTTTATCAGACAAATATCTGAAATCTCTAGAATACGCTATTGCTATCATCATATAAAGTGTTATGTTGTCTATCGTTGGATCTTGAATGTCCTCTATCCAAAAAATAATCCATCTATATGCAATATAAAGACCTAATAATTGTAATGTGTAATTTTTTGAATGATTAATGGCAAGATTACTTGCTTGTATATAAATAAACGACATAAGAATAACCCCTATGAGTCCACACCATACATATAAATTGGCTATTCCGCATTCATTTTTTCTTCCTGTTAAGTTTGTAATTTCATTATCAAATCCTTCAATAAAAACACTTTTCGCAGGAGTGTTACCAAACAGAATGCTATTATTCTCTACAGATGAACTTAAAACATCTCTATATATAAATGTGCGTGTATCAGCCAGCAAATTTTCTTCAATCTGTTCTCCTTTATTATTAACTTTTATTTGTGTTAAATTTTTAGAACTATTGCTTTGATATTGAAAAATATTGTAGATGCCAGTAACTCCCAATGTAAAGAAAATAATTGGAAGTATGAAGAAAGAAACAGTTAATATTTTTATAAGCTTTTTAGAGAAATTGATATTCAATAAATGTGATAACCCCAAAAGTATAGCAGGTATAAATTTAAATAATACACTTCTAGCTCCAAAATCAGAACAAGCTATAACAAATAATATTAATAATATAACCTTGCTTTTAAAAGAAACATATTTTAAACAAAGTAAAAGTAAAGTTATTGGAGCAAGATAGATTCCATATGAATCTGATGTCATAAAAAAGCTGAATGGAACAAATGCAATTATAGCATATAAGAACCATTTATGCATAAAAAGGAATACATTTTTTGGATTTGAAAAGTAATAAAAAAATAGAATAAATAATAAGGTTATCTGATTAATAATAAACTGTTTCCACATCCAATAGCCATTGGCTATAAAATAACCACATCCAATTGACGCAGCTATGTAAATGAAATATATATTAATTGGTCTATATTCATTTTGATTACGCAATTTATTTGTTTGAGAAAAGTTTCTAAACAGTAATATTATCAGTAATATATATATCGATAAATAAACAGCATACGGAATACCGAAAGATATCCTTGTACTAAATATTGAAATAATAAGTAATAAAAATGTGATTGTAGATGTCATTATTTTTCATCTAAATATGAGTATAATTGCTTTGATAGATAATTGCGGTCAGTATATATACTAGGATCTTCACATTCAAATATATGATTTCCATGTATTTCTTCTAGTCGTGTTTTAATTCGTTTGTCTTT
>ERZ780208.544-NODE-544-length-37373-cov-8.939654_pt1 | contig 37373 bp, 36 predicted proteins | sample MGYA00511167_ERZ780208 | MGnify/ENA primary metagenome ERZ780208 (study PRJEB29588, sample SAMEA2159202) | human gut metagenome | biome: human gut; feature: human-associated habitat; material: faeces | place: Denmark | collected 2008/2010 ...
TCGGTAAACCAGACACTTTCAGAAACGGCAAGGTATCCTCCCGGTTTCAAATAATTGCGCCACTCGTTCAATCCTCGTTCAAAACCGATATTATAAATAGCTCCTTCCGACCAAATCAAGTCTAGGGATTCTTTTTCAAAAGAAAGGGCATCCATTGAGCCGACTACACCTTTTACTCTATCCTGTAAATTTAACTTTTCGGCATTCCTGTTGAAGCATTCAATAAATTCCGGAAAGAAGTCGAGTCCTGTAATACTTCCCGGTGTATGTTGTGCCAATACCATTGTCTGACCTCCTGTCCCACAACCGAGATCGGCGATAAGGGATTGAACAGTGAGATTATTTATAAAGCTTAGTGCTTTTAAGGTTGCTTCGGGACTTCCGGGACCTTGCCGGTTTGTATTTAAAAAGAAATCACAGATTAAATTTACATCGAACTCTTGGATTGTATTATGATTATTATCGTTATTCATTATTGTAAAACATTGAGGGCATACAATCCCATTATTTGTATGCGGATTAAAAGATCAATTATAAATAATATAAAATTGCTCTCAAAAGACATTCTGAGAGTAAAAACGACTGGACAATCTATTCTATAAAAACAGATTGTTTACGACACCAAATCCGATATATGAGTTTTTAACATATTGCAAAGATACATTTATTTTATTGAATTGTAAATAGATTATTCATAAAAAGAATTATTCTTCTGTCCGATTCATTGAAAGTGATAGAAAATAATGTTTAAATTTAGTAAGGATTTGATCGTTTCCATTCTTTTAAAACCCTATTTTACGTTTCAAATAAATCATATCTTTTAGTAAAACCCCATTGTCAATGATAGGATGATCGTAATTCTCCGTGAAAAAATCTTTTATACAATGAGAATATTCAAAACCGCAACTTTTATAAAATGCAAGAGTGCCGGGAACGTCTCCCGTTCCCACCATCATCTGAGTATATTCTTTTGAGTAATGGTTTATCAGGTAATTTATTAGTTTTCTACCATATCCTTGTCGTTGGGCACTAGGGGTAACCGCTATATTCTTCAATTCACAAATTTTCGGACCTTCTTTTGTTACAACGCAAACAGCTTTTATCCCGTTATCTTCCAATACAAACAAGTCACCGCGCTCCAAATATCGGTCTATCATTATTTCCTGTTCATCCCCAAGCAATAATAAATCCAGATATTGCTTTTTATTTCTAGATATTTTAACGATGTGATAATCCATAATATTATATTTATGACATTCTTGTCTTTATTTTCATAGACAGTACAAAATAGCACTATTTTAACGATTCCTGGCATATCGGTAAATAGCAGCCGAAATATCAGAGATGATCTTAGTATTCGTTTCCATATTTTCTTTTGAGTCTTTGACAAATACGGCTACTACGTATCGGTTCCCATCAGGTAGAATTACAAAACCAATGTCATTGATGCCAATGTATTCCCCCCGTTCATTCTTATCGGAAGTTCCTGTCTTATGTCCTATCTTGACTTCACTTTCGGGAAGGGGAGCAGGTAGTCTGTCTTTACCTGTCTCACACTCTATCATAATATGTTTTAGAAAATTTGTATATTCATTTTTCATGGAATCTTGAGTCATAAAAAGTTCCAATAGATTGGCTGCTTCCATTGGTGTTGTCCAGTTTTTGTAACAATCATCCATGTCTTGATGCATCTCATCTTCGGTAGTAGTTATAGAAACATCGTTTATTCCCAATGAATGAATGTATTCATCCACCACGTTTACACCACCTATATAATCGAATAAAATATCACAGGCTACATTGTCACTTAACTGCATTGTATAAGCTAAAAGTTCACTAATCGGAAGTTCCAAATTACCTTGGGGATATTTATCACGCAAAGGGCTGTATGTATCCGGTTTGAAATACCTTTTATCAAGATATAGGGAAGTGGAAAGTGGAATATGCCGTTTTTGCAGGTAATCACATACAGCCAATGCCTGATGAAACTTATAAACGCTCATCATGGGATATTTTTCGGCATTATTTACGGCCAGCGTATCTTCTCCGTCTAGTATCAGAGCCACTCCTATAGTTGCTTTCTTATCTTTAATAATATGTCGAATCTCTGTTTTTAACGGTTCTAAAGGGTCTTGGGCCTTCCTCTGAATGCATCCACACAGTGCTCCACAGAATATACAGATATATAAGAGTTCTTTTTTTATTAAAGAACTAAAAGAAGACATGGGTTTACAAATCTTTATTATATTCATAGCTCTTCTTAAATAGTATTTTATCATTCTATAACTTTCATATCATCATGTCCGGTCGCAGGCAACCATACAGTGAGGATATCCTCCATTTTAATTTTCAAACTACAAGTATTGGTGCAAGGGTGACAACCTATATAAGTCACATTCATCAAACCCTTATCTATTAAAAGCTGTACTCTTTTTTCTTTATCATAAATAAGGCTTAATACACTGACAGCACCCGGATAAGTATGAAGTAACCTTTCCATGTCTTCTGCAGAAGCAAAAGAAAGATGTGGGCTGCCGATTTGCCTTGCAACATTTTTTGCCGATAGCTTCTTATCGGCAGGAAGCATTAACATAAAATATTCTTGCCTTTTGTTGCATAAGAACAGATTTTTGCATGAAGTACTGCCTAGTTTATATGCTATTTCACTTCCTTCTTTCATCGTTATTATAGGAGAATGTTCCAGCTTTTCATAACCGATGCCTAAACGGCTCAATAATTCAAAAATGGTATTCTGTACATAACCTTTATCCATAACTATGTTCTTTATATCTCTATCCATGCTATATTCTTGGATATATCTACAAATATAACAAAAAACAGAGAACAGGAAATGCTGTTTCTCTGTTTTTTGTTTTTCGGCAAGGCTTTTCCTTATTTAAAGATTAGCCTTTTATCTTCTTCTGCAAATAACACAGCAGTATTTACCAGTGCCAGATGAGAATAAGCTTGTGGGAAATTACCCAATTGTTCTTTTGTTTCGAAATCAATATCTTCACTGAACAGACCCAAATGGTTTGAATATTGCAAAATTTCATCGAACAGACAGCGTGCTTCGTCTTTTTCCCCGATGACATAAAGTGCACGGATCAGCCAGAAAGTACAGATGGTAAAGGCCGAAGAAGGACAGCCAAAATCATCATGAGTATTATAACGGTACATCAACCCTTTGTGTAACAGGGATTTCTTGACGGCTTTCACTGTTTTATGATAACGAATATCATCAGCATCTATAAATCCATAAGGTTCCATTAACAGTAAAGAAGAATCCAAATCCAGATTGCCGTATGCTTGTGAAAAACTTTGTATTTCTTCCTTCCAGCCGTTTCTCATAACATCAGCTTTAATTGCATCAGCTTCTTCTTCCCAACGTCGGCTATTCTCATATTTATTCAGAATACGAGCTATGCGGGCTCCTCTGTCCAAAGCAACCCAACACATCACTTTGGACGAAACGAAATGCTGTCCTTCACCCCGTATCTCCCAAATTCCTTTATCAGGCTTTCTCCAATCTTCCACCACAGTCATCATAATGCTTTTCACCATTTCCCACATATCTTCTATTTCATCCAATGTACCTGGCATCAACCGGTAATATTGGTAAATCAAATCCATCAAATAGCCGAACGAATCATTCTGCCTTTGATGATAAGCATCATTGCCGATACGCACCGGTTTGGAGTTTTTATATCCTGAAAGATGGTCGAGTATAACTTCAGTCAATTTCCTTTCCCCACGAATGCCATACATTATTTGATAAGTGTCATGCTCGGCAACAAAAGTAGATTGTATGAATTTCATGAATTTGCGGGCTGCATCGGCATGACCTATTTTGAAAAGGGTCTCTATGGACATGGAGGCATCTCGCAACCAACAAAAACGGTAATCCCAATTGCGTACTTCTCCCACAGCTTCGGGCAGGCTGGTAGTAAGAGAGGCTAATACCGCGCCATTATAAAAGGACATCATCTTCAGGGTGAGTAAGCTACGCTCTATTATATCGTTGTAAATAGTGAACTTTCTTGTACGATCCGTCCAGTTCAACCAATAAACCAACGTGCGGCAATACTCCAGTTTCTCACGCTCTATATCAACAGGAATCACCTTTTCATTGTATGAAAGAAGAAAAAATTCATCTTTCTCTAATATAAATTCCTGATGGTTTACAATACCTTGCAACGGCAAAGAGGAATACAGATATTGTCTGTCCTTGTTGTTAGAAGAAGAATAGGTTTCAATATACCGGGAAGTTACATTAAAAAACGCTTTTCCACGAGCATAATCGGGAGCCGGATGGTAATTGACTTTAATGCGAGGACGACCTTTAATCCAGCGGATATAACGATAGACCTCAGCTGGACGATAATATTCCTTATTATCATATAACTCATAACAAGGCATAAAGTCGACTACCGCAAATTCGTCTTGTTCTGACACAAAAGTAGTGGAAAGAATATTGGTATGGGGAACATACGATTGGATGGTGTGATAGTCTTCTGAAACTTCAAAACCAAAAGTCCCGCCTTTTTCACGATCTAGAAGAGCTGCAAAAATAGAAGGTGAATCAAAATTTGGAAAACATAGCCATTCAATACTTCCTTTTTCGGAAATCAGTGCGGCTGTGCAGCAATTACCGATTACACCGTAATTCAAATTATCCATGGTTATTTTTTTTGTAATGTTAGTGGTTTATTATCCGTTTAAAAAAATCTATAGCCGATGATAACTGCCCTTTCAAACCACTTTTCAAGGCTGCTTTCACCATGCCTTCATCTGTCAGCCGTTGTAAAAACGGCAAGGTGTCTGTCTGTACGGGCAGATTGTAACGTGCACTCTCGGATGCTGTACCAATCTTTACAGTCACAGCAGTAACAGGTACGGCTTTAAACATATCATCATCCGTAGTATCATCTCCTATTGCCAAGATAAAATCATATCGGGTGGCAAGCAAAAGCCTGTTTACTTCTGAACCTTTGGTAAATTCGGGAGATTTTATTTCTATTACCTTATTACCCTGCATGATTTGCAAATTCTGTTTCAAGCAAATAGATATCAAGGAATTGACCAACTGTTGCGCACGTAATCTGCCCAACCATGCATCGGCCTCACGATAATGCCAGGCAAGTGCCGTTTCTTTGACTTCAAGATGGGAGCGAGGAGTCTTGCTGACAAATAATTTTAATATAGAAAGCAATCCGGGGCTCCATTCCTGCCCGTGTACATTCTTGTGCCATACACCATTCTCTTTATAAAAGGCCCCATGTTCGGCTGCAAAGGAAAGAGGCAGTGCACCCAACCACTTCTCTAAAGTAAAATGGTCACGTCCGCTGTTTATTACCACATGATTCAAGGGGTCGGCGGTCAGTTTCTGCAATGTATCCAGCAATTGTGGAGTAGGAGAGGCATCTTCCGGCCTTTTCTGAAAAGGGACCAGTGTCCCGTCATAATCCAACAAAATCAAACGCTTTTTAGCATGTAAGTATTGATGCTGAATTTCCTGCATATTCTGTGATCCTATCTTCTTAAAAAGCATGGTTTTGTTTTTGTGTGCCACTTCCTGCCATTCATTTACAAAATCGGCAGCCCATTTATTGACAGTCTGTACGGATACAATAGACTGCATACGGTGCATCCGTTCTTTCTGTTCTTCAAACGGCATTTCCAATGCCCGGCAAATGGCATTTTCTATCTGCTCCGTATCATTGGGATTAACCAGCAAGGCGTCGGTCAGTTCCACAGCGGCACCAGCCATTTCACTTAAAACCAATACACCAGGATTGTCTTGCTTGACAGCAACATACTCTTTGGCAACCAAGTTCATTCCGTCACGCAAAGGAGTTACTAATGCAATATCAGCTATAAAATACATAGCAGCCAATTCTTCGAATGAAAAACCATGATAAAAATAGCAGACCGGAGTCCAGTTCATTGTAGAATATCGTCCGTTGATAGAACCTATTTCCTCGTCAATCCGGGTTTTCAATTCGGCATAACTGCCTACATGATCACGTGAAGGAACTATGACCATAGCCAGTGTTACCTTGCCATGATATTCGGGATGGTGTTCCAAAAAAGAGGCAAATCCATAAAGGCGGTGCAAAATACCTTTACTATAATCCAAACGGTCTACCGATAGGATAAGTTTATGTTTGCCAAACAAGAGACGGGTTCGTTCTATAGCCTTCCAAACATTTTTTTGTTGTGACACATTGTGGTAAAGGTCATAATTTATCCCCATCGGAAGTGCATCAACGCGCACAATGCGACTGCCTATCCGGGTTTCATCCAAACTGAAATCTATATGGAGTACCCGTTCGGCCGCACTGATGAAATGACGCATATAGTCATGTGTATGAAATGCGATAAAATCGGCTCCTAACAATCCTTTCAGTATTTCGGCACGTTCAGGTAGAATTCGGAATAACTCATAAGATGGAAACGGAATATGATGGAAATAACCGATATGCAACTGGGGAAGCTCTTGGCGAAGCATTTCCGGAAGTAACATCAACTGATAATCTTGTACCCAGACCCAATCATCCGGTTCCACAAGGCGGATAATTTCCCGACAAAACAAAGCGTTAACCTCTTGGTAAGATTGCCAGAAACTTTTTCTATATAATGTATAGGCAAAGAAATAGTGACATAAAGGCCACAGGGTACTGTTACTGTATCCCTCATAATAGTTCTTATATTGCTCATCGGATAAAAATATGGGATGGAGATTCATTTCCTCCAACCAGTGACAGATATCCTGTTTTTCTTCCTCTTTGTCTGTACAGATTCCGGGCCACCCCACCCAATGTTTCTCGTAATTGCCCTGTAGGGAATTTAGTCCCGTTGTCAGACCTCCTTCACTACGTGAGAAAACAAAGGTATCTTTTTCTGCGACAGCCTTCACGGGCAGTCTGTTTGATATGATATACAATTTCATTTTTATATAATTCTTTTTTTCAATTAGATGACAAAAGTCATACCACTAATTTAAACATCTTATTATCAACATGATATATGTTTATTGATTAGTTTATACTTTTTCAATATGAAAGCCTTTTTTCTAAAATGGGAAATGAAATAGCTGAAAGATAAAAGTGCAATTTTTGTAATGGCATCGATTTTGATTTATATGGAGTATAACGCTATCAACTTATAGAAAAGGTAGCGAGCAAACAATAAGAAATAACTGATTAACAAACTAATAAAGATGAAACTAGTAAAAACATAGCTTTCCAATATGGAAATTTGCCTGTTAAAATGAAAAAGAAACTCCAAAAGAATAAAATGCAATAAAAAAATGAAAGTATATAATTTAGAAAATATTAAATCTGCCACCGAACTGAAACATTGGACTGAAGTAATTAACATGAACGAACGTTCTATTATAGTGCTCGACACTTTTACCAGCATTGCCCAAAAGCTGCAAGCTGTTTCTATTTCTTTATTCCATGTCGATATCGAAGAGGTTATGAGTCAATTGCAGGATTTTGAGAATGATTGTAGAAATTGGCTGGACAATCTTCTTTCCTCCGAAATACAGAAAGCAGAAGCTGCCAAAGAAATAAAAGTACACATCGATCAAATTTCCCGTTTATGTAATGAAAATCTGAACATCATTGACGATCATGAGATCATGGCTCACGGAGCAATGATATCCTCTCTTATTCTGTCACATTATTTAGAAGAATGTACAAAAAAGAACTTCATCTTGAACTCATGTCATTTCATGCGACTAGGGCTTGATCGAAAACCGGATATAAAGTATGTGAAAAAGAATGTAGAAGAACTGATGAAAGACTGTCCCGATGTTCACATTCTTATTACCCAAAGCCGTTTGTGTAAAAATGTATATGATGAAGTGGATTTCTTCCCACAAATAGGAAATGAGTATTATGCCACTGTTATCGGGGCTGTATTCCATGCGGATGAAATTATAACATCCTTACATTCTGATGAAATTTGTTTCCGAGGTATGGAACATACTCGAACTCTTACATACGGTGAAGCCGAGAATTTTATTGATAGCGGCATTGCATTGCTTCATCCGGAATGTATTCCGCTGGCGCGCACCGCCGGTATGGCTATTGTATTGATAAAAACACCGAAAGATACATTACGAATATCATCAGAAAAAACAGGAACAAAAGTAAAAGCTGCTGTTTCACGCAGAGGTGTGGTCTTTGTCAAACTTCGTTCGTTGGGGATTCTTACTTCTTATCTATTTATTGGAAAAGTATTTGATGTGTTCGAGAAATATAAGGTTCCTGTCTATTTAGCGACTTCCTCTAATGTAAGTGTTTCATTGGCTGTGAAATGTAGCAACGACACATTACGCCTGATATATCGTGAATTACATAAGTATGCGGAAATAGGAATGGAAACAGAAATGTCTGTGGTCAGCGTTATTGGAGATCTAAATTGGGAAAAGCATACAGGGTTGGAAGCCAGAATTATAGAAACACTGAAAGAAATGCCGGTATGCATGATTTCATACGGTAGCAGCACTCACAATCTTTCAGTGCTGGTACGGGAACAAGATAGAGAAAAGGCATTAGTGACACTGTGCAAAGCCTTTCTAGATATTCCATCAGAGAAATTTGATGTAATAAAGCAAACTCAATTACAAGACTCTTTTGTTATGTGACCTTCCTGAGTAAACAGAAGCAACAATTCGTCCGACAAGGTATTTGTTGCTTTTGTTTTTGATTAAATAAAACATTATTTTATCCTTATAGCGATTTGTACTTTATTGCCAATTCTATCACCTAAATTGTTATCCATACAAAAATCTGACTTATGAATTTAATAGAATTCTTTCCCTTATAAACAAAAATAGACATATAGTTGATTATCAGTCCTGAATAACCTTTTAAAATAGTTGCTGTTATCCATTCTTAACTTTAGCACAGAACAGGAAATAATAAAATGGATTTAAAGCAAACAAAGAACATCTCTGTTAAAATACTTTTTGTATATTTGCAACAATATGTTTTATCGTTAAAATAGTTGCAACAGAAATAATACACATAAAAGAAAAACAGAGTAAATAGAAAATGAAGCGAGTTATTAACCTGGACAATTGGAATAGAAAAGAGCATTTTAAATTCTTCTCGGCTCTCGATGACCCTTTTTGGGGAATTACTACGACTGTTGATTTCACAAGCGTATATCAACAAAGTAAAAATATGGAGGTTTCTTTTTTTCTTTATTCTGTGTACTTCCTATTGAAATGTATCAATGCAACTACTGCATTCAAATTACGTATAGAAAACGGAGAAGTAGTAGAATATGATAAAATCAATATTTCGCCCACTATCGGAAGAGAGGACGGAACTTTTGGCTTTGGATTTTTTGAGTATGACACAGATCTTTCCTTATTTATTGAAAATGCAGAAAAGGAAATACATAGAGTAAAAAACAGTGCCGGACTTTCTTTTTCCAAGGACACTGCAAGAGCAGATGTCATCCGTTATTCGGCTCTGCCTTGGTTTGCCTTTTCCGAGATGAAACATGCCGGTTCAATTCAAACAGGAGATTCTATACCCAAAATTTCCACAGGTAAGCTGATACAAGAAAAAAAGAAACTTTTGCTCCCTATATCCATCAGTGTCCACCATGGCTTGGTGGATGGACGAAATGTTGCCGAATTTATACAGAACTTAAAAGACGGACAAAACAATACATTATGATATGATTGCTCCCTCTTCCTATTCTAATAATAAAACATGAAAAATAAAATAGAATTTATCGCTTTTGATGCCGATGACACTCTTTGGGAAAATGAACTTTATTTTCAAGAGTTGGAACACAAATTTTGTCATCTTCTGAGGAAATATTTACCAGCTCCTTCCATATCAGAAGAACTGTTCAAAACAGAAATAAAAAATCTGCATATCTATGGTTATGGACTGAAAGGAATGCTGCTTTGCATGATTGAAACCATTTGCAAAGTTACTAATGGAGAAGGAGATCTCAATCTCGTAAAAGAAATCCTCCGATCAGGCCAGGAACTTCTGCAAAGGCCAATCATATTATTGGACGGTGTGCAAGAAGTCATATCAGCCTTGTGCGAAAATTATAAATTAGTATTGGCCACCAAAGGTGATCTGTTCGATCAAAAAAGAAAGATTTCTGCGTCCGGACTACAAGAATGTTTTTGCCACATAGAAATAATGAGCGACAAGAAGAATGCGGATTATAAAAGATTGCTTGATAATTTAGGGTGTAAGGCAGAAAATTTACTGATGATAGGAAACTCAATAAAGTCAGATATTATTCCCATATTGGAACTCGGAGGTTATGCAGCCTATGTACCTCATCATATCACTTGGGCACACGAACAATGTGAAGGAGAAGTAACGCACTCCCACTTTATTAAGTTGAATAACATTAAAGAGATACAAAACTATCTTTAGTTTTTGCCATATTCCATTCTCCACGTGGCAACTCTTTGAACAAAAATACCACATCTGGCAAGAATCAAAAAAAGATAAGTCACTCTAATACAACAAAAAGGAGAAATGCTTTGCATTTCTCCTTTTTATCAAAAAAATCACACATTTAAAACCCAATACTTAATCCGGCTATCAGATAAGTTTTGTCAAATGAGGGCGAAACAATAGCCTGTACAAACAAAGGCAAAGAAAAATTATCTGTAATATTAATGTTCTTGGAAGCTTTTAAAGCAATATCTGTAAAAGCAGCACCATCAGCATCATACATTCCTTTCCAAGGAGTGAAACCAACGGAAGGAGTGAGCGTAATTTCTGCCGGGCAAGCAATATTATAAGAAGCATTGATATAAGTGGAATAAGCACGATCACCGTCTTTGTTATCGTCTCCTCCCGCAAACATAGTAGACCAACTCAAGGTCAGAGGAAAGTTCTCGCCGAAATTATAAGCTAATGTTCCTTCAAAATGATGATCATGTTTATAATCCCCGTAGGGCATGGTGATGCCATTCCACCAATAGTCGGTTACTGTAATACCTAAACCGCCAATAGTATAGCTTAAATTGATGTCAAACTCTTGTGCACCGTCTGTCTTGGTCAGGCTCTGACTCCCCCAAGCAGATAAAGAAAGGTTGCCGTAAGATAATCCTAATGTAGGCTGTACAGAAAATCCTGAATTCTGGTAAGCGCCACGCCAAATGTAATCACTTACAAAATCTGCCTTAGCCGTTACGTTAAATTCTTGTGCTTTTATCACTCCAGGCAACAGTAAAGCCAGCACCAAGACCACTTTTTTCAAATTCCTTTTCATCTTAAAAAATTAAACTAATTAATATTCATGTTTTACATATTTCTACTATTTCCTTCTTATTGTCTGAAAGGAAATATCCATTTTGAGTTTTTCTGAATCAAGATGCATCATTCAATGGTGATGCACGTCAAAGATCAAGAATCCATGTTATCAAAGCAAAGAACAATACAATGATAGCCACAGCTTCTAGAGCCGACAGGCTCTCGGTATCCAGGAAACTTCTCTTTTTCATGACGCACATCTTCCTAATTTAATGACTATATATTTTTATTATTTTGCCTTTTCTAAAGCAGCATTCAGTTTTAACACATTCACCTTCTCTGTACCGAACATGCCCATAAACGGTTTTTCCACAGCTTTATCTACAATAGCTTTTACAGTTTCCTCACTCATTCCGCGAGCTTTAGCCACACGTTGTACCTGCACGTATGCGCAGGCCGGAGTGATGTCAGGATCCAATCCGGAACCGCTGGCTGTTACCATTTCGGCAGGTACTTCCTTACGGCTCAAGTAAGGATGATGCTTTAAAAATGTATCAATCCGAGCTTCTACTTCAGCCAGATACTCCTCATTGGTAGGACCTTTATTGCTACCGGCCGAACTAGCCGCATCATAACCTTCACCAGCACATGAAGGACGTCCCCAGAAATAGATATCTTCTGTAAATAATTGTCCCACATTGGCTGCACCTACCACTTTTCCGTTAAGTTCCACAATCTCGGCATTGCCGGAATTAGGTCCGGCAAATTGAGCGAAAATCCATAAGACTAGTATATAGCATACTGAGAAAAACACACAAAAGACTAAAGTAAGTCTGAATGACTTTATAAAATTTTTCATTGTTATTTACTTGTTAAAAGAATAATCCTACTACTAAATCTATTAATTTAATACCCACAAAAGGAGCAATAACACCACCTATGCCATATATCAAAAGATTACGACGAAGCAAGGCGGAAGCTCCTATCGGTTTGTATTGAACTCCTTTCAATGCCAGCGGAATCAGAATAGGAATAATGATGGCATTGAATATAACTGCAGATAAGATAGCACTCTCAGGGCTATGCAACCCCATAATATTCAATGCAGCCAGTTCTGGAATGGAAAGCATGAACAATGCAGGAACAATGGCAAAATATTTGGCCACATCATTGGCTATGGAGAAAGTGGTCAGTGTACCACGTGTCATCAGCAATTGTTTACCTATCTCAACAATTTCTATCAGCTTGGTAGGATCATTATCCAAATCCACCATATTCCCTGCTTCCTTGGCAGCCTGTGTACCGCTATTCATGGCAACCCCCACATTAGCTTGGGCAAGGGCAGGAGCATCATTTGTTCCGTCACCCATCATGGCAACCAGTTTGCCGGCAGCCTGCTCTTTCTTGATATACTCCATCTTATCCTCCGGTTTAGCTTCGGCTATGAAGTCGTCTACTCCGGCTTTCTCTGCAATATATTTGGCGGTCAAAGGGTTATCTCCCGTCACCATGACTGTTTTTACCCCCATCTTGCGTAAACGTTCAAAACGTTCCTGAATACCCGGTTTTATGATATCCTGCAATTCTATAACTCCGGCAATTTTCTTATTGACACTCACCACCAATGGAGTACCTCCATTACTTGTAATGGTTTGAATGATATCTTCCGTTTCTTTTGGGAAAGGGTTTCCGGCAGACAAAGCTATCTTGCGGATAGCATCAAATGCACCTTTACGGATTTCTGTTCCATCCTTCAAGTTAATACCCGAGCATTTGGTTTCGGCGGTAAATTTTATCATATGAGCACCATCGGTATTCAAATTACGCATCCGTAAACCCGATTCACGTCCCAGTTCAATAATAGATTTACCTTCCGGAGTATCATCAGATACAGATGAGAGTAGGCAGGCTTCGATGAAAGCATGTTCATCCACTCCCTGAGCCGGATAAAAACGAGTAGCTTTACGGTTTCCTATAGTTATTGTTCCTGTTTTATCAAGAAGCAAAGTATCTATATCTCCGGCTGTTTCCACTGCTTTACCCGATTTGGTTATGACGTTGGCACGCAGAGCACGATCCATCCCGGCGATACCGATAGCCGAAAGCAATCCTCCGATAGTGGTGGGAATGAGGCAGACAAACAAGGACAGAAAAGAAGCAATGGTAATGACAGTTCCCGTATAATCGGCAAACGGTTTAAGGGTGATACACACAATGACAAAGACCAATGTAAATGCTGCCAACAGGATAGTCAATGCAATTTCATTCGGTGTTTTCTGGCGGGATGCGCCTTCCACCAATGCAATCATCTTATCCAAGAAACTTTCACCCGGCTGGGTGCTTACCATTACTTTTATCTGATCGGACAATACTTTTGTACCTCCTGTTACTGAACTCTTGTCACCGCCTGCTTCACGGATTACAGGAGCGGATTCGCCTGTGATGGCACTTTCGTCAATAGACGCCAGTCCTTCGATGATCTCGCCATCGGCAGGAATAACATCTCCTGCCTCACATACAAAAATATCACCTTTCTTTAACTGGGAACTACTGACTGTTTTCAAAGTCCCGTTCACAATCAATTTGGCAGGGGTCTCCTCACGAGTCTTCCTCAGGCTATCGGCTTGTGCTTTTCCGCGCGCTTCGGCAATAGCTTCAGCAAAATTAGCAAATAACAAGGTGATGAACAGAATTACGAAAACCCATAAATTATAAATAAATGAGCCTTGTGAATCATTAACGATAGAGTAGAGCATCACCAAGAACATAATAGCTGTACAAACCTCTACCGTGAACATAATCGGATTCTTAATCATCACTCGCGGATTCAACTTCACGAATGATTGTTTTATGCTGTCAATAACTTGCTCCTTCTGAAATAAAGAAGCTGATTTATTATCTTTCATATCTTCTATTAATATCGTTGTCTGTTATCAGAATTATAAACTCAAGTGCTCGGCAATAGTGCTTAATGCATGTACCGGGAAGAATGATAGTGCGGCAACAATAAAAATAACCGCAAATGTCATCACACCGAATGTCACTGTATCGGTTTGCAATGTGCCGGCGCTTTCGGGAATAAATTTTTTCTTAGCCAGAATACCTGCTATGGCCACTTGACCTACAATCGGGACAAAACGTCCTAATATCAGCACAATACCACAAGAGTAGTTCCAAAACCATGTGTTATCACCCAGTCCTTCAAAACCGGAACCATTATTGGCGGCACACGAGGTGTATTCATAAAGCATTTCACTCAGACCATGATATCCGGGATTGTTCAACCAGCCACCTTCACTTTCCACAAATGCAGGCGCATGAACAAACAGATAAGCAGCCAATGCTGTACCAACTAAAATGATAAACGGATGAAGTAGTGCTACAATGGAAGCAATCTTCATTTCACGTGCTTCTACTTTATGACCAAGAAACTCCGGTGTACGGCCTACCATCAACCCACTGATGAACACGGCGATAATAATAAATGTAAAGTAGTTCATCCATCCCACACCTACACCGCCAAACCATGTGTTGATCTGCATGTTCAGCATTTCCATCATACCCGAAAGCGGCATTGTTGAATCGTGCATACCATTGACAGAACCATTGGAAGTAACCGTAGTAGTAATACTCCACAAAGCAGTGGCGGCCGAGCCCAAACGTATTTCTTTACCTTCCATCGCGCCATTATCCTGCGCTATCCCCATCTCATCAATACGTGGATTACCACCCATCTCCTGACTGACATTGATACAAACTCCTACCAGATAAGCAAACAGCATGACACCATATATACTATAACCCAATTTTTTACGTTTCAGATAGAAACCGAATGCAAATGCCATCGCCATAGGTATGATAAGGATAGACCAACATTCCACCATATTAGCAAAATAGGTAGGGTTCTCCAAGGGATGAGAAGAGTTTACACCAAAATAACCACCCCCATTAGTACCCAATTGTTTGATAGGGACAATAGCCGCCGTAGGGCCTTGTGATACATATTGTGTAGTTCCTTCCATGGTGGTCACCTTCATTTTTCCGTCAAAGCCCATCGGAGTGCCTTGCACAATCAGGATAAAACCTACGATCAATGAAAGAGGCAACAGGACACGGGTACAACTTAATACCAAATAGTTCCAGAAATTGCCAATAGTCTGAGTAGTCTTTGCAGCCAGCGCTTTCATTATACCTGCCATGGCAGCCATACCGGTAGCGGCAGTAATAAACTGAAAGAGCATGATGACGAATAGCTGAGTAAAATAAGTCAGCCCACTTTCACCGCTATAATGTTGCAAGTTACAGTTCACCATGAAACTGATACAAGTATTAAATGCCTGATGCGCAGTCTGACCGGCATTTCCATCCGGGTTAAGCGGCAGCACACCTTGTGTAACCAACAGTACCATCCCCCAAAGGAACCAAAATAGATTTACCACCAGCAAGGCTCTCAAAAACTGTTTCCAGTTCATCTCCTCATTGGGATTGATACCACTCAGTTTGAACATAACCCGTTCAACGGGCTTCATAAAATCCGACCAAGTCTTTTCACCTTTATAAACTTTAGCGATATATTTGCCCAAAGGATAGCTAAGCACTATCAATAAGACAATTTGCGCTATAACACCTAAAACTTCAGTATTCATAACTCTTTATTTCTTAACTTACTTTTTTAAAACTTCTCCGGCTTGATAAGAACATACATCATATAGCCGAACATAATCAAACTAACTACAAATAATGCTGTGTACATAACTTGTTTCTCCTTTCTTTTTTTAGATCTTCTCGAACCAGTCTATACATTTAAAGAAAAGCCAAAAGCAAGCTATGCCGCTCAAGGTACAAACCGCAAATCCGATTGAAAATAAATCCATAATTCCTTTTTTTAAATTAATACTATTGTTAACTGCCACGCTATATGCCAATAGTGTGCCATTACTGGCAAACAGGAGATAAGTAATTGATTTATATACAGATATAACAACAAGAAAAAAGAGGGAGCAAAAGAAGATCTTTTCAAAATGAAAAGGGAAGGATATCAAAACAGGAGAATAATTGATTTATTTGCTGCCAAACTGCATAATTCCCCAATTTATTATATAGCTTTGTATAGAGGTTTTAATACAGAAAAACAGAAAGGAAAAATGAAAAAGATAAATATTACCGTAGCCGATATCACTACTTTAAAAGTCGACGCCATTGTAAATGCAGCCAACAGTTCGTTGCTGGGTGGTGGCGGTGTAGATGGAGCTATCCATCGGGCTGCAGGTCCGGCGTTGTTAGCGGAATGCAAAACATTGGGCGGTTGTCCGACAGGGGAAAGCAAGATAACCGATGCATACAACCTGCCATGCAGGAAAGTAATTCATACTGTAGGGCCCGTATGGCATGGGGGAACGCATGGAGAAGCCGAAAAACTTGCATCATGTTATCGTACCAGTTTTATACTAGCGAGAGAAAACGGCATCCAAAGCATTGCATTCCCCTGTATCAGTACCGGCGTATATCATTATCCCAAGGAAGAAGCGGCACGTATCGCATTGAATGCCATCGGGGAAGAAATGGCACATGGCTATGAAGGAGAAGTGATTGTATGCTGTTTCTCGGAAGAAGATGCTGAAGTATATCGAGAGCTCCTGTCTTGCTGAGGAAAGCCACGGGGGATTTCTAAAATCCGTACTATACCGATTCCGTTTCCATCTTTGCTGAAACTGTGACGGACAGAAGAGTGTAGTAAGTGTTCCAGCTTGTGAAACGCTACCGTATGGTCTTTCATACCTGATACTAAGCTCTTTCTTCCTTATGGTTAAGCCCATTCTTACGGTTACATACTATAGTCGCCGGCATCGCTCCGTACAGTCCACTGCAATGGACTGTACGGACTGCCCCGGTGGACTGTACAGTCCACCGGAAGAAACTGTAGCAGCAAACCATAAGAGTGGGCTTAGCCATAAGGAGGAAACGGCTTAATCAATGGTACTCAATAACTAAATACCGTATTCCTCTATTTTTCTATATAAAGTAGTCAAACCTATTTTCAATAAACGTGAAGCCTCAGTCTTGTTTCCTTTAGTATGTTGCAGAACTTTAGCAATATGACGTTTTTCCATAGCGGCCAGTTCAAACTCCGAATAATTCTTGCCGGAATAATCTTCCTGTCGGGTATTCTGTATTTCAATAGGAAGATCTTGTAAGGTAAGCTGTTTGTCGCAGACAATCATGCTGCGTTCTATCACGTTTCGCAATTCACGGATATTTCCTCTCCAGTCGGCAGCTTTCAAAGCATTCAAGAACTCCGGAGCCATCCCTTCCACTTGTTTCCCCAGTTTTTTTGAAAAGAGTTGGATAAAGCTTCCCGCCAAAAGTTCGATGTCTTCTTTGCGCTCACGAAGAGGAGGGAGGTGTATCTGAAAAACAGAAAGACGATAATAAAGATCTTCACGGAAATTACCTTGTTCTATTTCTTTTTTCAGGTCCCGATTGGTGGCGGAGATAACGCGGACATTCACTTTCGTCGGTTTCGTGTCGCCTATCTTGATGTACTCTCCCGCTTCGAGCACACGAAGCAATTTGGCCTGCAGCTCGAAAGCCATTTCACCTATTTCATCCAAAAAGATGGTTCCGTTATCGGCCACTTCGAACAGCCCCTTCTTATCTTTCATCGCTCCGGTAAACGAACCGGCTTTATGACCGAATATCTCGCTTTCAAGCAGATCTTTGCTAAAAGCAGAACAGTTTACAGCCACAAAAGCATTCTCTTTGCGAAGACTGTTGCGATGGATGGCTTGTGCAAAGACTTCTTTCCCCGTGCCTGTTTCTCCGGTCAGCAAGACTGTAACATCCGTTGCCGAAACCTTTCGGGCCAATGCTACGGCTTGTTGCATACCCTCCGACTTCCCTTTTATAGCGTCAAAAGAGAAACTTTGGGTTTCTTCTGTTTTCACTTTTTCCCCTACATTCTTTTTAGCCTGAGCCATAGCCCGGCTGATTAACGGAATAATTTTATTATTATCATCCCCTTTGGTGATATAATCAAAGGCTCCATTCTTGATTGCCTGCACACCATCCGGAATATTACCGTGGGCGGTCAAAAGTATCACCTCCAATTCTGGATAGAGTTTTTTGATGGTTGTAACCATATCCACTCCATTGCCGTCCGGCAAAAACACATCACACAACACCACTTGGGGATTATGTAACTTAAGTTGTTTCAATGTAGACTGGCAATCGGCTGCCTGGAATACTTCGTAACCTTCCAATTCCATCATACGCGAAAGAAGTTTGCGTATTTGCGGTTCATCATCAATAATTAAAATACTATCCATATATTTATTCTGTTTTGCGGGACAAAGATAGAATAAAATGAACGCTCGACAAAAGGATAATACTTAATTTCTGTTTTATAGAAAACGCTTTCTGATTATCTTTTTTAATCTCGGATTTTCTGAACCACTCCCGTAGGGAGTAAACAATAACAAGCTGTAAGAAACATATTTACTGATCAATTAAACTCATCTTATAATGAACCTTTTTATATTTTGTTTCGTTAAATATACCGGATGACATCTCAATTTACTTCCGTCAATTCCTCCCTATTCTTAATTAATTTAAACTATTATAGACTATGAACAAAATAGAAATAAAAGACTTATATCTTGTTTTCGGTCCGGAAAAGCAGAAAGCGTTCCGGATGTTGAAAGAAAGAAAAAGCAAAAATGAAATTTTAAAGGCGACTAATTGTACTGTAGCAGTTAAAAACGCCAATCTGACAATCAAAGAAGGAGAATTCTTCGTAATCATGGGGCTATCGGGTAGTGGCAAATCAACTTTATTGCGCTGCATAAACCGATTAATCAAACCCACAAAAGGACAAGTACTGATTAATAGAACAGATATTACTGCCGCATCTGATAAGGAATTGTTGGAAATGCGTCGCCGGGAGATAGCTATGGTGTTCCAAAATTTTGGTTTGTTACCTCATCGCAGTGTTTTAAGCAATATTGCATTCGGTCTTGAACTCCAAGGAGTTCCCAAACAAGAACGTGAGAAAAAAGCCATGAAGAGTATGGAAATAGTCGGGCTGAAAGGATATCAGAATCAGATGGTCGGACAACTTTCCGGCGGAATGCAGCAACGTGTCGGGTTGGCACGCGCTTTGGCAAATGATCCGGAAATATTACTGATGGATGAAGCCTTTTCCGCTTTGGACCCATTGATCCGCGTACAAATGCAAGATGAAATGCTGGCGCTGCAATCCAAAATGAAAAAGACCATCGTCTTTATCACGCATGATTTGAGCGAAGCAATTAAACTGGGTGACCGCATTGCCATTATGAGAGACGGAGAAGTGGTGCAAGTCGGAACTTCAGAAGAAATTTTAACAGAACCAGCCAATGACTATGTGGCAAGATTTGTAGAAAATGTGGACCGGAGCAAAATCATAACGGCAGGAAGTATTATGATAACCCGTCCCGCCGTAGCCCGTCTGCGTAAAGAAGGTCCCGAGGTTCTGATCAGAAAGATGAAAGAAAGAGATATTACCGTGCTTCCTGTGATAGATGAAAATGACAAGCTGATAGGAGAGATTACATTGGAAAGTGCCGCCATTCTTCGGCATAAAGGTATAAAATCAATCAAGGAAGCCGTACAAAGTGAAGTACATTCCGTTACGGAGGACACAAAGATTGAGGATCTGCTTCCCTTAATTACGAAAACCAATTCTCCCATTTATGTGGTAAATGAAGAACGCGAACTGAAAGGCTTGGTTCCTCTATCGTCCATCGTAGTAGAGATGACCGGAAAAGATAAAGAAGAAATTAATGAACTTATTCAAAACGCTATCGAATTATGATAAACATAGGAAAATATATAGAAACAGCCATCAACTGGCTCACAGAAAACTTTGCCCCTCTTTTCGACGCCATCAATGTTGGAATAGGCGGGTTCATAGATGGGTTCCAAAACATATTGATGTGGATACCTTTTTATGTAACAATAGCATTGCTGGCCATCCTGGCTTGGTATAAATCGGGAAAAGGAGTCAGCATTTTTACCATTTTAGGATTATTACTGATTTGGGGAATGGGATTTTGGAACGAAACCATGCAGACTTTAGCATTGGTGCTTTCGTCTACCATCATCGCTCTTATCATGGGACTTCCATTGGGAATATGGAGCGCAAACAGCAAACGATGTGATAAAATTCTGCATCCTATCCTCGACCTGATGCAAACGATGCCTGCTTTCGTCTATCTGATTCCTGCCGTACTCTTTTTCGGGCTGGGAACCGTTCCGGGAGCTTTTGCCACCATTATTTTTGCCATGCCTCCCGTAGTGCGTCTGACCAGCCTGGGTATCAAGCAAGTACCGAAGAATGTTATAGAAGCTTCGCGCTCTTTTGGTGCGACACCTATGCAATTATTATTCAAGGTACAATTACCGCTGGCATTGCCCACTATCATGACCGGTATAAACCAGACAATCCTAATGTCGCTCTCCATGGTGGTCATTGCCGCTATGATTGCAGCCGGAGGGTTAGGGGAAATCGTATTGAAAGGTATCACGCAGATGAAAATAGGTTTAGGTTTCGAAGGCGGTATCGCAGTAGTCATCCTAGCCATCATTCTGGATAGAATAACACAAGGACTTGGAAAACAAAAGAAAGGGAAATAAGCATGAAGAAAATACTATATTTTTTGTCTTTCCTCCTGTTGCTTACCTCTTGCAGCGGGAAAAAAGATGATAAGACAATAAGCATTGGATACATAAACTGGGACGATGGCATCGCTCTGACCTATTTAACGGAAGTGATTCTTGAACAACAAGGTTATCATGTCATTTTAAAGAATGCTGATCCTGCTCCTATCTATGCAACAATGGCCCGTGGCAAAGTAGATTTGCTGATGGATGCTTGGTTACCGGCCACACAGGCCGATTATATGAAACAATACGGAAAGAATCTGGAAATCTTAGGCAAGATCTATCCAGATGCCCGTATCGGTCTGGTAGTCCCCGATTATGTGGACATTCATTCTATTGACCAATTAAATGCCAACAAAGAAAAATTCGGAGGCGAGATTATCGGCATTGATGCCGGCGCAGGGATTATGCATGCTGCAGATATGGCCATAGAAAAATACAATCTGGATTACAAATTGCTGGAGTCTAGCGGACCGGCTATGACCGCAGTACTAAAAAGGGCCATTGACGAACATCAATGGATTGTGGTGACGGGATGGACTCCCCATTGGATGTTCACCCGCTTTAAATTAAAATTTTTAGAAGACCCGAAAGGCATTTTTGGTAAAGCGGAAACAATTACAGCCATTGCCTGCAAAGGATTTGGTGAGCAACACCCGTTTGTGGTAAAACTGATAGAAAACATACATCTGAGCACCGAAGAAATCAGCAGCTTGCTGGATGATGTATCACAAAATGAATATAATGAAAAAGAAGGAGCGGAAAAATGGGTAAAAGAACATCAGGAGTTGGTAGATTCCTGGATTCCCCAGAAATAGAAATATCTCACTTACCTTGAGGGCCGCGCCCAAGGTAAGTGAGAAAACAAACGAACTTTGTATCAGCTCAACTATGCCATATATTTTGATAAGTTTCTCGAAAACAAAACCTATCTTTGCAACATAATAAAACACATATAAATTATGAATGTAATCAAATCAAGGTTCGTCTATCACTTAATGGCAATAATCACTGTAGCTATCTGGGGGACTACTTTTGTTTCTACTAAGATTCTAATCCAACATGGATTAAGTCCTTCCGACATCTTCTTTTATCGTTTCACTCTGGCCTATCTTTGCATGTGGTGTATTTCTTATAAAAAACTATTTGCCAATAGAATAAAAGATGAATTGTTACTTTTATTGGCCGGATTATGTGGAGGAACTATTTATTTCATTACTGAAAATACGGCTCTCGGTATCACATTAGCCTCCAACGTGTCTCTGATAGTATGCACATCACCTGTTCTGACCACACTACTTTCTTATTTGTTCAGAAGAAAAGAACCTTTCACCCGCCATCTTGTTTACGGATCGATCATGGCTTTGATAGGAGTGGGGCTAGTTGTTTTCAACGGCAGTTTCATTCTGAAAATTAATCCTTTGGGAGATATTCTTTCACTGACCGCTGCATTGATGTGGGCATTTTATTGCCTTATTCTCAAACAATTGGATAATCATTATTCTATCGTATTCATTACCCGTAAAGTATTCTTCTACGGAGTGCTGACCATTCTGCCCATGTTTTTATTCCGTCCGTTAAATTGGGACAATGTCTTGATGATGCAACCCATCGTGTTTGGAAATCTTCTCTTTTTGGGATTTGTCGCCTCCATGCTCTGCTTCATAGCCTGGAATGCATGTGTCAAGGAATTGGGAGCCGTAAAAAGTACAAACTATATTTATATCGTCCCTTTGGTAACTCTTCTTACTTCAGCGGTCATTATTAATGAAAAGATAACTTGGATAGCCCTTACCGGCTGTTTTCTTATCTTGTGTGGTGTATATTTGGCAGAACGGAAAACAAATCCTACATTTGAGGCGAAATCTTAAAGCCCTTTAATTATGAACGAGATAGACAAAATGCGTAACAGTCAGCTGGCCGATATGGAGAAACCGGAAATACAGGCCAGTTTCATACACGCCAAAAAACTAGTGGCCCAATTACGGATGATGAGTACATACGATGATGGTTTCAGGGAAGTGCTGGAAGAATTAGTGCCGGGTATCCCTTCCACTTCTGTCATCTGTCCACCATTTTACTGTGATCATGGACACGGCATCCGCTTAGGAGAGCATGTCTTTGTGAATGCCAACTGTACATTTTTAGACGGTGGATATATCACCATAGGAGCACATACATTGATAGGACCCAATGTACAGATCTATACTCCACATCATCCGGTAGATTACATAACCCGACGCGAACCCAAAGAGTATGCATATCCCGTAACTATCGGAGAAGATTGCTGGATAGGAGGAGGAGCTATTCTTTGTCCCGGAGTAAAAATAGGTCATCGCTGTATTATCGGAGCTGGAAGTGTCGTTACTAAAGACATTCCCGACAATTCCGTTGCTGTAGGTAATCCAGCCAAAGTGATTAGAAAAGTTGATTAAAAAAAGAGAACAGATAATTATGAAAGTTTTGGCCCCACATAATTATCTGTTTCTCGTATTCAGCCAATATAAACATTGACGCTCAGAAACAGGCAATCGTCTCCGTTAGAACATTCAAAGTCTATTTTATTCTCTCTGGCCAGCCAACCTATAGCTGCATTCAAATCTCTGTCAGACAACTCTGAAGCTCTTTTTAAATCACAATAACTCCACCGTTTATTGTCATTCAGCAGTTTCCAAACTTTTCCTGCGTTTACTCCAATTTGATGTTTATCCATTTTGATGTTCAATTAAAGAAGTTAATAATAGAATGCTTAGTTTTTTTGCGGTAAATATAACCTTTTATTAAAATAAAATAGACTCTCCTACATAAAATTCATGTAAAAGACATGATTATTTAACATTTGTTTCTGTCAAATTTCATGTAAATTCTCTTTTTATGAAGATATTTATTGCCGGATGAGCCATTTTTACAAATATTTCCTCTAACTTTGTAAGTCAATTAATCCTTTGATATGAAAAGAAATAAAATAAACTGGAGAGTGCCCAAAGGTATGGAACTCACAGAGTTAGATAAAAAGGTTCTCTATTATCAAGATAGAGGTCATTTGGTGCCTTCACGTGAACTGATTAAGACACCAGAACAGATTGAAGGAATACGCCGTAGCGGTATTATCAATACCGGAGTGCTAGACCTTGTAGAACGCGAGATCCATGCAGGCATGAGCACATTGGAAATAGACAAACTAGTTTATGAATACACTAAAGATCATGGCGGCATTCCTGCAACCTTAGGTTATGAAGGTTTTCCAAAAAGTTGCTGCACCTCTATCAATGAGGTTGTTTGTCACGGTATTCCTAATGAATTCGACATTCTGGAAGAAGGAGATATTATCAATGTGGATTGTACTACCATTCTTGATGGTTATTATGCCGACGCATCGCGTATGTTTACCATTGGAAAAACCACACCTCAGAAAGAGAAACTGGTACGAGTAGCTAAAGAATGTTTGGAGATAGGCATGGAAGCTGCAAAACCATTTGGTTTTGTGGGAGACATAGGACATACCATTGAAAAACATGCTAAAAAAAATGGATTCTCAGTAGTGCGTGATCTCTGCGGACACGGAGTAGGCATAGAGTTTCATGAAGAACCGGATGTAGAACATTTTGGGAAAAAAGGAACTGGTATGCTATTGGTTCCGGGAATGGTTTTTACCATTGAACCAATGATCAATATGGGAACATGGGAAGTCTTCATTGATGAGGAAGATGGCTGGACTGTAGTCACCGAAGACGAACAGCCGTCTGCACAGTGGGAACATACTTTCGTTATGACAGATAACGGACTTGAAATTCTGACACATTAATATATAATTAAGGTATAGAAATATGGATACAATTATATTAGGTATAGAATCTTCCTGTGACGACACATCAGCCGCAGTTATCAAGAATGGCGTATTGTTGTCCAACGTAGTGTCCAGCCAGGCTGTTCACGAAGCTTACGGAGGGGTGGTTCCCGAATTGGCGTCACGTGCCCATCAACAAAACATTGTACCGGTGGTGCACGAAGCCTTAAAAAGGGCAGGAGTTACCAAGGAGCAACTAAGCGCCGTTGCATTCACCCGAGGACCCGGCTTGATGGGATCATTACTGGTCGGAGTATCTTTTGCGAAAGGTTTCGCACGTTCATTAAATATACCAATGATTGATGTTAACCACCTGCAAGCCCATGTGTTAGCCCATTTCATTAAAGAATCGGAAGAAGACAACAACCAACCTAAATTCCCTTTCTTGTGCCTGCTGGTGTCAGGAGGAAACTCACAGATAATATTGGTAAAGGCCTATAATGATATGGAAGTTTTGGGACAAACTATTGACGATGCAGCAGGAGAAGCTATCGACAAATGTTCTAAAGTAATGGGCTTAGGTTATCCCGGAGGTCCTATCATTGATAAACTGGCACGTCAAGGCAATCCCAAAGCGTTCACTTTCAGTAAACCACATATTCCGGACTATAACTATAGCTTCAGTGGACTAAAGACTTCTTTCCTATACTCTTTGCGTGACTGGTTGAAAGAAGATCCCGATTTCATCGAGCATCATAAAAACGACTTGGCTGCTTCATTAGAAGCGACTATTGTAGATATTTTAATGGATAAGCTGAGAAAAGCAGCCAAAAATCTCAAAATAAATGAAGTGGCAGTAGCCGGAGGGGTATCAGCCAATAACGGGCTTCGTAACTCATTCCGCGAACATGCCGGGAAATATGGTTGGAATATCTATATCCCGAAGTTCAGCTTTACTACGGATAATGCTGCAATGATCGCAATTACCGGTTATTACAAGTACCTGGACAATGATTTTTGCACTATAGACAAGCCCGCTTATTCACGGGTAACTATTTAAATATTTAAAAACCGTTTTCAACATGTCAGTAGAAGGTAAATTTTTAAGTAAAGAGATTAACGATTTGTTTTGGAGAGAAGGCCTGACACTCGTTACTGCCGAGAGTTGCACGGCAGGAAGTGTGGCGGCCGCTATTACAGCCGTTGCCGGAAGTTCACACTTCTTTAAAGGTGGAATTATCGCCTATTCCAACGAAATAAAGGAAAATCTGTTGGGGGTAAACCACGGAACTTTAGAAACTCATGGGGCTGTAAGTGAAGAAACCGTTATCGAAATGGTAAAAGGGGCGATGAAATCGATGAATTCTGATTGTGCTGTAGCAACTTCAGGTATCGCAGGGCCCACAGGAGGTACCCCCGACAAGCCGGTAGGTACCATTTGGATTGCTGCCGGATGTAAAGACAAAGTGATTACACTGAAATTGGAAGGCGACGAAGGAAGAAACAAAAACATTGCAAATGCAACCCAAAATGCACTGCAACTGCTCCGAAAGTTGTTCCAAAACGAAGAAAATGAGCAGTAATTGCAGAATTATTTGCAAAAACTCTTGTTTTATACAAATAAAAGTGCTTATTTTGCACTCCGTTTGAAATAAGTATTGAAAAAAACTATAAAAATAAGATAGCAATGTCGAAGATTTGTCAAATTACCGGAAAGAAAGCCATGATTGGCAACAATGTTTCACACTCAAAGAGAAGAACAAAGAGAACCTTTGATTTGAACTTGTTTAACAAGAAGTTCTACTATGTAGAGCAAGATTGTTGGATCAGCCTTAGTATTTGTGCTAATGGGCTGCGTATTATTAATAAAAAAGGTTTGGATGCCGCTTTGACCGAAGCTGTTGCTAAGGGATATTGCGATTGGAAAAGCATCAAAGTTATTGGCTAAAAAGTAGAGGAGATACTGATTATGGCAAAGAAAACAAAAGGTAACAGAGTGCAGGTAATCTTGGAGTGCACAGAGCAGAAGGATAGCGGAATGCCGGGTACTTCTCGCTATATTACTACAAAAAACAGAAAGAATACTACTGAAAGATTGGAGTTGAAAAAGTACAATCCGATCTTGAAAAGAGTAACAGTGCATAAGGAAATTAAATAAAAGAGTATAATCCATGGCAAAGAAAACAGTAGCAAGTTTGCACGAAGGTTCTAAAGAAGGTCGTGCTTATACGAAAGTTATCAAGATGGTGAAGTCTCCGAAAACAGGTGCTTATATCTTTGATGAACAAATGGTTCCTAATGAAAAGGTACAGGAATTCTTTAAAAAATAAAAGTTTGGGATGATTCCCTATCGGAATTTCCTGATAAAGTAAAAATCCTCTTATCGATTCGTCGATGAGAGGATTTCTTTTTTTAAAATAAGGATAGAAGTATTTATTATTTGTCGGTTTTATTATATCTTTGTAGCATAATGTTGTCGTACAAATATTTGAATTATGGGATTTTTTAGTTTTTTCTCAAAGGAAAAGAAAGAAACTTTGGATAAGGGCTTGTCCAAGACCAAAGAGAGTGTGTTTGGAAAAATTGCCCGTGCTATAGCGGGCAAGTCAAAGGTGGATGATGAGGTGTTGGATAATCTGGAGGAAGTTCTTATTACATCGGATGTAGGGGTTGAAACTACGTTGAAGATTATTGAACGTATAGAGAAACGTGCAGCAGCCGACAAATATATGAATGCGACAGAATTGAATCACATTTTACGTGATGAAATTGCCGCTTTATTGACTGAAAATAATTCGAATGATGTGGATGACTTTGAGGCTCCTATTCCGAAGAAACCTTATGTTATAATGGTAGTAGGAGTAAATGGCGTTGGCAAGACTACGACAATTGGAAAGTTGGCCTATCAGTTTAAGAAAGCCGGTAAGTCTGTTTATTTAGGTGCGGCAGATACGTTTCGTGCTGCGGCAGTAGAGCAGTTGATGATTTGGGGAGAACGGGTTGGTGTGCCAGTGGTGAAGCAGAAAATGGGAGCAGATCCGGCATCGGTCGCTTTTGATACACTCAGTTCAGCTGTCGCCAATCATGCGGATGTGGTGATTATTGATACAGCCGGACGACTTCATAATAAGGTAGGATTGATGAATGAGCTGACAAAGATAAAAAATGTAATGAAGAAGGTTGTTCCCGATGCCCCCAATGAAGTTTTGTTGGTTTTGGATGGCTCTACAGGACAGAATGCTTTTGAACAGGCTAAACAGTTTACACTGGCAACAGAAGTAACGGCAATGGCTGTAACCAAGCTGGATGGAACGGCCAAAGGAGGTGTGGTGATAGGAATATCGGATCAGTTTAAAATACCCGTAAAATACATTGGATTGGGAGAAGGTATGGAAGACTTGCAGGTGTTCCGTAAAAAGGAATTCGTGGATTCTTTGTTTGGAGGAAATGCATGAGACGGAAAACTATAGATATTGTAACGTTGGGGTGCTCGAAGAATTTGGTAGATTCGGAGCATTTGATACGTCAATTGGAAGCAGTTGGCTATCATGTTACTCATGATGCTGAACATCCGAAAGGACAGATTGCTGTTATTAATACCTGCGGATTTATAGGTGACGCAAAAGAAGAGTCTATTAATATGATTTTGGAGTTTGCCCAAGCTAAGGAACAGGGAAAACTTGAGAATCTGTATGTTATGGGATGTCTTTCAGAACGCTATCTGAAGGAACTTTCTATTGAAATTCCCCAGGTTGATAAATTTTATGGAAAATTTAATTGGAAAGAGTTGCTGGCTGATCTTGGAAAGACTTATCATGAAGAACTTCATAATGAGCGGACATTAACTACTCCTAAGCATTATGCTTATCTGAAGATATCGGAAGGGTGCGATCGTAAATGTTCGTATTGCGCCATCCCTATCATAACCGGACGACATGTATCGAGACCGATGGAAGAAATATTGGAAGAGGTCAGGTATCTTGTTGCACATGGCGTAAAGGAATTACAGATAATAGCTCAGGAACTGACATATTATGGTGTTGACCTTTATAAAAGACAAGCATTGCCGGAACTGGTAGAGCGTATTGCAAACATAGAAGGTGTTGAATGGATTCGGTTGCATTACGCTTATCCGGCTCACTTCCCTAAGGACTTATTTAGGGTTATGCGGGAGTATGACAATGTTTGTAAGTATATGGATATTGCTTTGCAGCATATTAGTGATAAGATGCTGGAGAAAATGCGCCGTCATGTGACGAAGGAAGAAACTTATCAACTGATAGATGAATTTCGTAAAGAAGTGCCGGGCATTCATCTGCGTACAACGCTTATGGTCGGACATCCGGGAGAAACAGAAGCTGATTTTGAAGAGCTGAAAGATTTTGTCCGTAAGGTACGGTTTGACAGAATGGGAGCTTTTGCATATTCGGAAGAAGAAGGTACATATGCAGCATCCCATTACGAGGATTCTATTCCGCAGGAAGTGAAACAGGCTCGTCTGGATGAATTGATGGCTATTCAGCAAACTATATCAGCAGAGTTGAGTGCTGCTAAAGTCGGGCAAGTGATGAAGGTCATTATTGATCGACTGGAGGGAGACTATTATATAGGAAGAACTGAATTTGATTCTCCGGAAGTGGATCCTGAAGTTCTGATTGAGAAAGATGATAAGGATTTGCGCATTGGTAATTTCTATAATGTGAAAATTGTTGGTTCAGACGATTTTGATCTATACGGAGAAATCTGTTCTAATTCTGTGAGTTGATAGGGGAGAGTGAGCTGTTCCGTATTATCGGGTAAGCTTACTTGTAAGATTGCTTTTAAAAACTGTTGAATGTTTACTAATAGATTTATATCGGATATTTAAGAGAATAAGGCTTTGAATAATAAAGAGTTTGTAGCAGAATTAGCTTCCAGATTAGGATATACGTTAAAAGATACATCGGAATTGATATCTTCTTTGCTGGTATCTATGTCGCAGCAGTGGCAGGAAGGTAATACCATTTCCATTCAGGGGTTTGGTACATTTGAAGTGAAAAAAAAGATGGAACGGATTTCTGTGAATCCGGTCACTAAACAACGTATGCTGATACCTCCTAAGTTGATTTTGACATATAAACCCAGTTCGTCCTTGAAAGATAAGTTTAAATAAGATCTCCTTGAATAATATGTCGGATAAGCTGAATTTACAGGATTTGATTGATTTGCTGGTCGAAAGACACAGTATGAACAAGCAGGATGCAGAAAGCTTTGTCAGGGGATTTTTTGACTTGATTGAAGAGTCTTTGGAGAAAGACAAATATGTGAAGATTAAGGGATTAGGTACATTTAAACTAATAAATGTAGAAAGTCGGGAGAGTATAAATATAAATACGGGAGAACGTTTTGAGATAGAAGGGCATACCAAAATTTCGTTTACTCCTGAAGCAATGCTGAAAGAAGCAGTAAACAAGCCTTTTGCTCATTTTGAATCGGTACAGCTGAATGACAATGTATTTTTTGATGATATGACTGTTGCTGACAATGGAGCTACGTTGGATGAAGGTGAGAATGAACTAAAGCAAGAAATTATTTTGCCCGCAGAGAGTTCGGATGATGTAGAAAATGAAAGAGGAGGTCAGAAGGGGGACATTTTTGAGAAGCTGGAGGCGGAGAAAAAAAGTGAGCTGAAAGAAGAAGGAATACAACATATATCTGAAAAAGAGGAACCAATAGGAGAGGAAAATGTAGGCTCCTTCGAAAATGAAGAGGAAGATAGTGAGCCTGAAATGATAGCGAATGATCCAACTGTTTCATTAAAGCGTGAAACGAATTTCATTAAATATTTTGTAGGCGTGGCTCTTGTTATTGTGTTGGCATGCATTGTAGGAATTGCTTTTATGTATTGGCCGGATTTGATGAAGAAAGAAGAGCGTAGTATTAATCTTGGTCAGACTCATGATGTTATTGTGCAAAAGCAAGATTCTGACAATGTCGTACCTGATACCACAAAAGCAACTTTATGGGTGGAAACAAAAGCAGGTTCTTCAGATACGATAGCAAAAACCATAGAGAAAACTGTTGAGAAGAAGGAACACGATGGAGCTGTCTTAAAATCGCGCGAATCGGTTGCACAGAAAGAGAGAAAGAATGTTTCTGTTAAGACTAAGGCGGTATTTACTTCTGATTCAGTAGGTTATGATATTATTGGTACAGAAACAACTTATACATTGAAAGAAGGAGAAACCCTGACGAAAGTAGCTTTGCGATTTTATGGAACGAAAGCATTGTGGCCATATTTAGTAAAGCATAATTCTGACCTTATTAAAAATCCGGATAATGTTCCGTCGGGTGTTACGATAAAAATACCTAAGTTGGGAAAAAAAGCAGTAAAATGATGCTGCTTTTTTTGTGTGAAATACTAAACTCTATGAAAGTAGTTTAATCTGAAGACTACACAATGTTTTTTTAATAAAAATTAATTGGAGTGGTTGATTTATTCCTGTACTTTTGAAAGCGGAAATAAAAAATGCCGGTCGAATCCGGATGATATGAATGAATGTAAAAATATAAAAATAAGTTGATTTATGGCTGAAACAGTAGATATTCGCGAACTGAATGAGCGAATTGAAAGACAAAGTGCTTTCATCACCAATCTTACAACAGGTATGGACCAAGTAATTGTTGGTCAGAAACATTTGATTGAATCATTGTTGATCGGTTTGTTGTCTGATGGACATGTGTTGCTGGAAGGTGTTCCTGGTCTTGCTAAAACATTGGCAATTAAAACTTTAGCGTCACTGATCGATGCCCAATACAGTCGAATTCAGTTTACTCCGGATTTGTTGCCTGCTGATGTAATAGGAACAATGGTTTATAGCCAGAAAGATGAAGCTTTTCAGGTGAAAAAAGGACCGGTTTTCGCGAACTTTGTATTGGCAGATGAAATTAACCGTGCACCTGCTAAAGTGCAGAGTGCATTGTTGGAAGCGATGCAGGAACGTCAGGTTACTATTGGTAAAGATACTTTCAAGCTCCCTGAACCATTTTTGGTACTGGCTACACAAAATCCAATTGAGCAGGAAGGTACTTATCCCTTGCCTGAAGCACAAGTGGACCGTTTTATGTTGAAGGTCGTTATTGATTATCCGAAGTTGGAAGAAGAAAAACAGATCATACGTCAAAATATAACTGGGGATAAGATCGTTGTCAAACCTATATTGAAAGCGGAAGAGATTATTGATGCCCGTAAGGTTGTGCGCCAGGTATATTTGGATGAGAAAATCGAAAAATATATTGTGGATATTGTTTTTGCAACACGTTATCCCGAGAAATATGATTTGAAAGAATTGAAAGATATGATTGGCTTTGGTGGTTCACCGCGTGCTTCTATCAATTTGGCATTAGCTGCAAGAAGTTATGCTTTCATCAAGCGTCGCGGCTATGTTATTCCTGAAGATGTACGTGCGGTTGCCCATGATGTATTGCGTCATCGTATTGGTTTGACGTATGAAGCAGAGGCAAGTAATCTGACATCTGATGAAATCGTAAGCAAAATCCTGAATAAGGTTGAGGTGCCCTAAACAATATCTGCAACTTTTAAGGATAATGAATGTTTGGATTGAATAATGGAAACAACTGATATATTAAAAAGAGTTCGTCAAATTGAAATTAAGACACGGGGGCTGTCTAACAATATCTTTGCTGGCCAGTATCATTCGGCCTTTAAAGGTAGAGGTATGGCTTTTTCTGAAGTGCGTGAATATCAATTTGGGGACGATATTCGTGACATCGATTGGAATGTTACCGCTCGTTTTAATAAACCTTTTGTGAAGGTATTTGAAGAAGAGCGTGAACTTACGGTGATGTTACTGGTTGATGTTTCCGGAAGTTTGGAATTTGGGACGATCAAGCAAATGAAAAAAGATATGGTGACAGAAATTGCTGCAACGCTGGCATTTTCGGCCATACAAAACAATGATAAAATTGGTGTCATTTTCTTCTCGGACCGAATAGAAAAATTCATTCCTCCTAAGAAAGGACGCAAGCATATTCTTTATATCATTCGTGAATTGGTTGATTTTCATGCAGAAAGCCGAAAAACTAATATAAGGCTTGGGCTGGAATACCTGACGAATGTAATGAAGCGTCGTTGTACGGCTTTTATCTTATCTGATTTTATCGATCAGGAAGACTTTAAAAATGCCATGACAATTGCAAATCGTAAACACGATGTAGTGGCAATTCAGGTGTATGACAGACGTGTTGAGGAATTACCTGCAATAGGAATGATGAAAATAAAGGATGCTGAGACTGGACATGAACAATGGATTGACACTTCGTCGCGTGCAGTACGTCGTGCACACCATGATTGGTGGGTAAAAAAACAGGCTGAATTGAATGAGACATTTACCAAAAGTAATGTGGATAACGTATCTGTGCGGACAGATCAAGATTATGTCAAGGCATTGATGAATTTGTTTGCTAAACGAAATTGATCGTGAAATGAGAAAATATATATTTCTGATAACTCTGTTTGGAGTATTGACCGGCAGAATGGCTGCTCAGTCGGTTACGGTAGATGCTAAAATCGACTCATTGCAGATTTTTATTGGAGAGCAGGCCAAGATTACTTTGGAAGTATCCACAGATGCAGATAAACGTGCGATTTTTCCAGTTTATACAGATACGATAGTAAAAGGTGTAGAAGTTATAGATGTTGCTAAACCTGATACGCAGTATTTGAACGATAAGAAACGTCTGCTGATAAAACAGGAATATACAATCACATCGTTTGACTCTGCTTTGTATTATTTACCGCCAATGCAGGTCTTGGTGGACAACAAGCCCTATCTGTCGAAAGCTCTTGCGTTGAAGGTGTATTCAGTGCCCTTAGATACGTTACGATTTTACGGACCTAAGCCTGTCATGGCTGCTCCTTTTGTTTGGAAAGATTGGTATGGAGTTATAGCATGTGGAATTTTGTTAATTCCTTTTGGCTTTCTTTTGGTCTATTTGATTATGAGAATTTTCGATAATAAACCGATTATTCGAAAAGTTAAGGTAGAACCCAAATTGCCTCCGCACCAATTAGCAATGAAGGAAATAGAGCGCATTAAAGCAGAGAAGGTTTGGCAGAGAGGCATGCAAAAGGAATATTATACTGATCTGACAAATGCCATTCGTGGTTATATTAAAGAACGTTTTGGCTTCAATGCTTTGGAAATGACTTCTTCGGAAATTATAGATAAACTATTGGAAGTTAAAGATAAAGAGGCTATCGCAGACTTGAAGACATTGTTTACAACTGCTGATCTGGTGAAATTTGCCAAGCATAATCCATTGATGAATGAAAATGATGCAAATCTGATTAATGCCATAGATTTTATCAATGAAACGAAAATGCAAGAAGATGAAAATGCCAAACCTCAGCCAACCGAAATTACCATCATTGAAAAACGTTCATTGAGAATGAAGATTTTGTTGGGAGTAGGAATCATGGTGTTGGCTATAGCTGTAATAGCTTCGTTGATTTATATAGGTACAGAATTGTACTCCTATTTTTCGTGATGAGTAAGTGTCGAGGATGAAATATTGTAAATTGTAAAAGTTATAAATATCATGGTCTTTGCCAATATAGAATATTTATTTTTGTTGATACTGCTTATACCTTACATCGTATGGTATATTTTGAAGCGGAAGAAGTCGGAAGCAACGCTTCAGATTTCGGATGCTCGAGTATATGCACATACTCCTAAGAGTTATAAGAATTATTTGTTGCATGCTCCCTTTATACTCCGAATTATTGCGCTGGTACTGATTATTCTTGTTTTGGCCCGCCCTCAAACAACCAATAGTTGGCAAAATAGTGAAATAGAAGGTATTGATATAATGCTTGCTATTGATGTCTCTACCAGTATGTTGGCAGAAGATTTGAAACCTAATCGTTTGGAAGCCGCAAAAGACGTTGCTGCAGAGTTTATTAATGGGCGTCCTAACGACAATATTGGTATTACTTTGTTCGCAGGTGAAAGTTTTACGCAATGTCCGTTAACAGTCGATCATGCAGTGCTATTGAATATGATTAAAGATATAAAATGTGGTCTTATTGAGGATGGCACAGCTGTTGGAATGGGGATCGCTAATGCTGTGACACGTTTGAAAGACAGTAAAGCAAAGTCTAAAGTTATTATTCTGTTGACAGATGGTACTAACAATAGAGGTGAAATATCTCCATTGACAGCTGCTGAAATAGCCAAGAGTTTTGGAATCAGAGTCTATACGATTGGTGTAGGTACTAATGGCATGGCTCCTTATCCTTATCCGGTAGGGGGAACAGTTCAGTATGTGAATATGCCTGTAGAAATAGATGAGAAGACATTGACTCAAATTGCTGGGACTACGGATGGAAATTATTTTCGTGCTACAAGTAATTCCAAACTGAAAGAAGTTTATGAAGAAATAGATAAATTGGAAAAGACAAAACTTAATGTAAAAGAATATAGTAAACGTCAAGAAGAGTATCGCTGGTTTGCCTTGGCTGCTTTCTTGTGTGTACTTTTAGAGGTATTATTGAGAAATTCTATTTTGAAGAAAATACCATAAATTGTTTATCTACGTCTTTATATAATAATGTGTATAGAATATTATAAGTTGTAGAATTTAAATCTAAGTAAAAATGTTTCGATTTGAAGAACCTGCATATTTATATCTGTTATTGTTGTTGCCTGTTTTGGCGCTTTTCTATTGGTATTCAAATTATCGAAAACGAAAGGCTATTCGTAAATTTGGCGACCCGGAACTAATGGCTATGCTAATGCCGGATGTTTCAAAATATCGTCCTGACATAAAGTTTTGGATTATATGGGTGGTAATAGGGTTGTTCTCTTTGTTGTTGGCACGCCCACAGTTTGGTTCAAAACTCGAAACTGTTAAGCGGCAGGGGGTAGAAGTAATGATTGCATTGGATATTTCTAACTCAATGCTGGCTCAGGATGTTCAACCGAGCCGTTTGGAAAAGGCAAAAAGATTGGTCGCACAATTGGTGGACAAAATGGAAAATGATAAGGTAGGAATGATTGTGTTTGCAGGCGACGCATTTACTCAGCTGCCAATAACAAGCGATTACATATCGGCTAAAATGTTTCTGGAATCAATAGATCCCTCTTTGATTTCCAAACAGGGAACAGCTATTGGGGCTGCAGTTAGTTTGGCTACACGCAGTTTTACTCCACAAGAAGGGGTAGGACGTACAATAATCGTTATTACTGATGGTGAAAATCATGAGGGGGGAGCAGTTGAAGCTGCAACGGAAGCCGCGAAAAAAGGTATTCAGGTAAATGTGTTGGGTATAGGATTACCAGATGGAGCACCCATCCCTGTGGAAGGAACAAATGATTACCGTAAGGATCGTGAAGGAAATGTAATTGTGACGCGACTTAATGAATCTATGTGTCAGGAGATTGCAAAGGCAGGAAATGGACTTTATGTACGAGTGGATAATACGAACAATGCGCAAAAAGCCATTGGGCAAGCAATTGATAAAATGGACAAGGCTGATGTGGAGACACAAGTCTATACGGAGTTTAATGAACAGTTTCAGGCTGTGGCATGGTTTATATTCGTATTGTTGCTGGTGGAGATGTTAATATTAGAACGTAAAAATCCATTGTTTCGGAACATTCATTTATTTTCAAACAAGAAATAATTATTATGTTACAGAAAAGATATATTGGAACATTTTTGATACTGTTTACAGTGTTATTTTCTGTTTCAGCGCAAAAGGCTGAACGTGAATTTATTCGTAAGGGAAATCGTGCTTTTAAGGATAGTGCTTTTGTTGATGCAGATGTGAATTATCGGAAAGCTTTGGAAGTAAATCCAAAATCAACGATATCGATGTATAATTTGGGAAATACATTGGTTCGACAAAATAAACCAAAGGAAGCCATGGAACAATACACTGCTGCTGCTAAAATTGAAAAAGATAAGTCCAAGTTGGCATATATTTATCATAATATGGGGGATATTTTTCAGTCACAAAAAGATTATGCTAAAGCTGTAGAGGCTTACAAGGAATCTCTACGAAATAATCCGAAGGATAATGAGACTCGGTATAATTTGGCTTTGGCACAGAAACTGTTAAACGAACAAAAACAGGATCAGCAAAATCAAGATCAAAATCAGAATAAGGAGCAGGAAAAGAAAGAACAAGAAAATAAGGAACAGGAAAAGCAACAGAATCAACAAAATAATCAGCAACAGCAGCCTCCCAAAACTCAACAGCAAAATAATGAGCAGATGTCTAAAGAAAACGCTGAACAGTTATTGAAATCTGTCATGCAGGACGAGAAGGATGTACAAGATAAAGTGAAGAAGCAGCAACAGGTAATTCAGGGAGGACGATTAGAGAAAGATTGGTAAATAAAAAAATAAAATAATATATGAGAAAGTTTATTTTTGTGTGGATAGCTTTAATGCTTGTTTGCGTACATGCAGTAATCGCTGATGATAAGGTAACATTTACTGCATCGGCACCTGATGCTGTGGCTGTGGGCGATCAGTTTAGGTTATCTTACACAGTGAATACACAGAATGTGAGGGATTTCCGCGTACCCTCTATTAAAAACTTTGAGGTGCTGATGGGGCCT
>ERZ780208.549-NODE-549-length-37228-cov-4.941301_pt1 | contig 37228 bp, 34 predicted proteins | sample MGYA00511167_ERZ780208 | MGnify/ENA primary metagenome ERZ780208 (study PRJEB29588, sample SAMEA2159202) | human gut metagenome | biome: human gut; feature: human-associated habitat; material: faeces | place: Denmark | collected 2008/2010 ...
ATGATCCGCGTGTCCTCGGCATCGAGCCTATTCCCAATATAGCCGAGAAAATCGCGGCTATGATTGAGAAGTACCGGGCCGAAACCATCGACATTGAAGATGTCGAGTTCGAGGAAGTCGATTTGGAATTTGACTCGCTTTTCCCTGACCCAAAGAACAATCCCGACGATGGCACAGAAAAAAGTGTACTTTAACAAGCCACAACGCCTTACGCAGCTTATCGGCGCGAACACCACCGTTATCGTCGCAGGGCGACGCACCGGCAAGACGGACAGCATAGCTGCTCCGTTTGTTCTTCGCAATATGCAGCGTATGCCCGGCTCGACAGGCGGCATCGTTGTGCCGACCTTCAAGCACGGATTGACTAACACAATTCCGGGCTTGCTCGCCGCATGGAAACGCTGGGGCTTCATCGAGGGCATACACTATGTGGTCGGCAAAAAGCCGCCCAAATCTTTCAAACTGCCCATCATCGACCCGAAAGATTATGAACACGTCATATCTTTCTACAATGGTTCGGTCGCCGTGATTATATCACAGGACCGACCCGGCAGCTCCAACTCGCTTACGCTCTATTGGTTGCTCGTCGATGAAGCGAAGTTTATTGACTACGCCAAGCTCAAAGATGAAACCCTCCCTGCCAACGGCGGCATCAAGTCGTATTTTGGCAAACACTCCTTCAATCACTCAATTATGATATTGAGCGATATGCCGCAGACGCAGAAAGGCTCGTGGTTTTTGCACTACCGCGACAAGATGGATGTGGAGCTTATCAAGACTATCGAGGCCACGGTCTATGAGATATGGCGCACCAAAGAACGCATACGCGCCCTAAACGCCAAAGGCGAAACTGTACCGCCTTATCTCAAAGGCTATCTCCGTCGCCTTGACCGAGACCTCAATAAGATGCGCTCCGTCGCGGTCTATTACCGCGAGTATTCCTCGATTGAAAACTTGCAGCTTCTCGGCGAGAACTACATTAAGCAGATGAAGCGCGACCTTACTCCTTTGACCTTCCAAACCTCTATCCTGTGTCAGAGGATCGGAATTGCAAAGGACGGTTTTTATTCCTCGATGCGCGAGGGGCATAAGTACGATGCCAACGATAATCAATACCTCGATACTCTCGGCTATGATTATGACTTTTCGACGCTTGATGCTCGCGCCGACAAGGACGTTGACCCCGACGCACCTATCTGCATCGGCATGGACTACAACGCTAACATCAACTGGATTGTCGCCGGTCAGCCACGCGACCGCCGCCTGAATGTCATAAAGTCGTTTTACGTCAAGTTCGAGCGTAAGATTCCGGCACTCGTCGAGGACTTCTGCCGCTACTATGCGGAGCATCGAAACAAGACCGTGGTCTATTATTACGATGCAACGGCCCTCGGTTCCAACTATGCCGTCAACGACCAGGACTTCCACTATAACGTGGTTAAGGAGTTCGAGCGGCACGGCTGGCGCATCGAGTCCGTGTACCTCGGAAACCCGATGCACCACGACGAGAAGTATCTTCTCATCAACAACGCCTTTGCCGGGAAGCAAAGGCTCATGCCGTTCTTCAACCGCTCGAACAATGAAGACCTTATCCTCGCCGTCCAGTCCGCAGGTGTAAGCCGTGGCCGCAACGGCTTCCACAAAGACAAGTCCGGCGAGAAGCTCGCCGAGTCCGAGGAAGACCTGCTCGAACACCGCACCGACGGCACCGACGCCTTCGATACCCTCTACATCGGCTGCGAGAAATTCCCGTTCCACGACTCTTTCTCGCTGTCAATGAGCGGCGTTCTCTGAAAAAATTCTTAACTTTGCATTGTAGGAAGCGCGGGTCGGGATGCCGATGCCCCCCGTCTGTTGGTAGATTAGTCTATGCTATCGGAGTGTGAGCCGGACCTGCCTTGCTCACTTTTTTTGTGGCGATACGCTGAAATGATATAGCCCTTCACAAGTGGTGTGCTCCGGGCGGTGCCTCCGGCCATCCGAGTATATCGTTCCATCGCCCGCGCTTTCGTTTATCGACTTGTCGCTTCGCTTGTCGAAGAAACGGAGCCTTGGGTCTCCGCCGTCCGGCTTCAATCGCATATCGCAAGGCGTGAACATACACGCCTATAAAATCACTATGTTTCAAGCAAATAATTGCTTTTTTATAGTGATTATGTCAAAGATTTTTTGTATCTTTGTAGCTACAAAGACAACTTCAAAATCTTCTTTTTATGGCAGTAAAAGTTTACGTTATATCTGACCCCCTTGCCATCAATTTCCTCGTTAACGATGATATTGACGGATTCAAGGAATACCTCGACTCCGACGATATGCTCGCCTTCCCCGAACCTGAGGTCTTCGACTCCGAAGAACAAGCGCTCGCCTTCTGCGAAGGACTCGGCTACGGCATGGACGAACGCGCCATGCCGGATCGCTACCCACTCCGCTCGTGCGAACCTGTCGACGCACCGTTCATCGAAGCCATCGAGCAATATTAACAAACATTTAACGCAGGTGGGACCGATTTTTGCTCACCTGTCGTATTATCTTTGCAGCCAAGTGCACAAGTCTCGAAAAAAATTCGTAACTTTGCGATATATTCTGCGCTTGCGCTGACAAAGACCACTCATATAAGAAACATTTCTTATACAACATATTACGGAACTTCCTTGTAGCCGCATAAAGGTTTGGTCGCCTGTCAGCCTACATGGAAGTTCTCGCTATATTAACGAATGAACTTCAAAATTGCATCCCTCTTTTCCGGCTGTGGAGGACTTGACCTTGGTTTCTCTGGGGGATTTTCGTTTTACGACAAAGAGTTTGAGCGTCTTAACACCGAAATCGTATTTGCTAACGATTTTGATAAAGATGCTGCTACTTGCTATAATTCTAATCCTCTTTTAACATCTCATGGGTCAAGTTGTAGATTAGAAGACATTCGTAATATTGATGCCTCCGAAATCCCCGACTTCGACATTCTTCTCGCAGGGTTCCCTTGCCAACCATTTTCTAATGCAGGCAATAGAAAAGGTGTCAATGACGTAAATGGTCGTGGAACTTTATTTGAGGAATGTGAAAGAATTTTGAAATCAAAGGTCGATAAAGGTGTTCGTCCTTTGGCTTTCGTCTTTGAGAATGTTCGTGGAATTATGTCAAGCAAGATGCCTGACGGCACCACGGTTCCTGAAGAAATTCGTAAGAGAATGGAAGCTCTGGGATACAATGTTAGTGCCAAATTGCTTTGTGCCTCTAATTATGGCGTTCCTCAACAACGTTATCGTTACTTAATCATTGGAGTTTCCAATGAATTTAAGCCCTTTGATTTCGCAGAAATTGACAATATTGTATCATCATATAATATTCCTTCAGTTGCTAATTCCTCAGAGGAAAAACTCTTGTTAGGGTCAATCCTTCAAGGCACCGAATCGCTTCCGGACAATGATTGCTGGGCTTACAGCGCAACGACCCAAAGAACTGTTGATCTAATTGGTCCTTGCAGTCACGGTGAGACTCTGGATAAAATCTTTCAGGGTGATTTTAAAAAATCTGAATTGCCCGAAAGTGCGTTTGAGGGTCGCTCATGGAAAAATATTCCGTATGAGTTATTATCGCCACGTTTCAAGAAGATTTTTGACGACCCGAAAAAATACCACTCGCCTAAATTCTTTCGCCGTTTCGCATACGGAGAAATTAATGGCACCATTACGGCATCTGCTCAACCTGAAAATTGCGGTATAACTCACCCAGTTTTCAATCGCCGTTATACTGTTCGTGAAATTGCTCGCATACAGTCATTCCCTGATAACTATTTATTCTCTGCTATTCCTTTGCAGTCAAGATATAAAGTTATCGGAAATGCAGTACCCCCGATACTTGGGTGGGTTGTTGCAAAAGCCCTTACTAATCATTTAAACAAATAACGATATGGGGTATCTCTCAAAAGCTGCAATCTTGAGGGCATATAAAGCCTTATCAGAACTTACAAACGATCCTTCTTCACAAGGAGCAACCCAAATTACAAGCGCATTGCGATATATCTTTGCGCTCGATGAGTTTACAAAGAAATATGGAAGGGATTGTGATACCTCCAAAAAGGATGATAGAGACTCGTTTATTTCCTTTGTAGGTAATGTCGTTGCTATTAACAAAGAATATTATACAGCCAACTTTTTTAATTCTTTAAAGGAGAATCAAGATTATGCTGTTGGCAGTAATTTCTTTTCTGTAAATGTAGTTAAGAACTCTATCGTTAATCCGATTGCTGAGTTTCCCTTCCCTAAGAGGGGCAATAATCCCTTATTCCTTGTAAAAGGTGGTTGCTTAATTGAAAAAGAGGAATTATTGTCAAATTTGCGAGAGTATCTGAACACACCAACACTTTGTAATGCTTTCGCGGTTTGGTTGATGCGTTTCGAGTCATTAAACAAAGATGACATTTACGGGTCTATTCTCGATGGTCTTAAAAATAGATACTCTGATTCAATTATAAATTCCTTGCATCTTGACAAGCATAGCATTATGCAGTTAGTCGGTGACACCTTAATCGATAATCCTTATTCGTTATCGTTATCGGATTTTCCGACATTAACTCCTAAAAAAAACGTTACCGAGGAATTATTACCCACAGAAGCTTTGATAGACAAAGTGCGTAAAAGTTTCACTCATTTTGTACATCTAATCAATACTCATACAAATGATTTTACTGGGTATATCGCCAAATTTGAGGAGTATGTAAACCCCAAAATATCATCTATTTTCCCTGAATACACTTCTGTATTCCAAATAGTTGATATTGATGTACTTCATGCAATCATTTCTAAGCTGAAAGAAGCTAATCCTGAACTTGAAAAAGTATTTTCTACCGAATACAATGGCACACAGTATCAGGCATTCAGAACAATGAAGTATTACGAGATGTATTTAGACATTCTCGCAGACAGTGATTTCAGAGCAAATATTAAGCATAATAAAGGAGAACGTCTTTCTGTCGCATCAGCCCCCACAGATTTAGATAAATCTTATCTCAGAGCCATGCGCACCAAGCCGTTCTTGTTGCTTGCAGGCATCTCAGGCACCGGCAAAAGCCGCATCGTTAAACAGATGGCCTTCGATAGTTGCCCGGACAACAACGCTCTTCGCTCGGATCTGACCGCTCCCGGCAATTATTGCCTTATCGAGGTCAAACCGAACTGGCACGACTCTACCGAACTTCTCGGCTACGAAAGTAAAATCGGAGGGGAACACTATCAGCTTACGCCTTTCGTGAAGTTCCTCGCAAAAGCTATGCTTTATCCTACTGTTCCTTTCTTCATCTGTCTCGATGAAATGAACCTCGCCCCAGTGGAGCAATACTTCGCCGAATTTTTGAGCGTGCTTGAAAGTCGCACAAAAAATGACGGCCGTATTGTGTCTGAACCGCTCATCAAAAATTCTATTTTCGCTAATGCGGAGTACGAAACAGAACTCAAACACGAGCTTTTTGATGTTAAAATCAAAGCTAAGGATGAAAACGGCATTAAGATATATGAAGCCGATTTGTCAGACGCAGAAACACAGGTTTACAATACGCTAAAAGAACATGGTCTCCGTATCCCTGAAAATGTTGTTGTCATTGGTACGGTCAATATGGACGAAACTACGCATCAGTTCTCGCGTAAGGTTATTGACCGCGCAATGACTATTGAAATGAACTTGCCGGACGGCAACCCCTTCATGGACTTTTTCGACAATAGTTCCGAACTTGTTTACCGTTCCGAACCTGCATCACCTTCGCTATATCTCGCCACCGAGTCTAAAGCCTCGGACGTTGTTAAGGCTCTCTCTGAGGCCAATGCTGAAAAGACAGACTGGCTTAAAAGTGAAGTCGCATCTATTCTCACAAAACTAAACGAAAGTCTTAACGGGACTCCGTTTAAGGTAGCCTACCGCGTTCAAAACGAGCTTATGCTATACTTCTATCAGCTTATGATGGAAATACCCGAAAGCCAGAGGGCTGACGCCGATTGGGAAACGTTGCTTACGCAAGCGGTCGATCAAATTCTTATGATGAAAGTTCTTCCTCGAATCGAGGGTGATGAAGAACTTTTGGAAAAACCGCTTGAAAGGCTTACCGTGTTCTGCGAACAATTTGTCAATGCTAAGAAGAAAATCAAAGAGATGTCCGAGCGTCTCGGCCAATCCCGTTTCACTTCTTTCTGGCCATAACGTATGGAAGTCCTCTCCTTCAAAAGCGCCAATGTAGAAATTACTGCCAACACTGCCGCCGATATGGCGAACTGCTGGCATCGTTTTCGTGCGCGTGTGGGAGAGAAAGCCGATACCTATTGCGATTATCGCTCGACTTTACCCGGTAATCTTGAACTTGCGCTATATTCCGAAAGGTTCGCATTGCGCCCGGTCGGTGAGCCGGACAGCCGCGAATGGGTCAATCAGGCTCCCGTTTTTTACGAAACCGCCACATACAACGTCAGCATTTACTTCACCAATGTTGACTCCGCTCCATGCATACTGCATAAGCTGAAAGAAGTTACCGAACTTTTCTCGGTGATAAAAATCGGCGAACATAAGTGGCTGCTTTCGGCTCCGCTTTCATTCGTCAATGAACCGGGCATTTTTGAGCTTACTCTCAGATATAAGCCTAACGATGGTGCGGAACGCACCGATACGTTTACTTTCCGTGTCGTGTCTCCGAAACTCGATACGAAAGACGATTACAACCATATCCTCGCCGAGATTAACGCCCAGTACAACGAAATCATATATCAGTATCTTACCCTGACGCTGCAAAATCTGCAACGCGGAGGTAAGTCGAACAATGATGTCGTATGGCTCTCAATCTTCCGCAATATAGCGAAAGATTACGAGAAGTGGGTACGCTATATCGTAAACAAACCTCACCTGCGCCAAAGCCGCGAGGTTCGTTATGACCGCGCCGACCGCATCAAACGCTGGTCACCATTGATGGCCGAGAAGTTCGCCGAAATCGAAGCCGAGGGCCGACTTGACCGTGAATATTTCAGGCATGAGGAAATTATTCACACACACAATACGCGCGAAAACCGTTTTGTCAAGTTTACGCTTGACCGCATCGGCAAACGTCTTGCTTCTATTGTCTCTACAATCAAAGCAAAGAACGAGCGGGCCAAAGAATCTGACAAAGTCGCAGAAAGCGAACTTGCCGAACTCGATGGCTATGTGGGCTCAATCCGAAGACTTGCCAATTCATCGCTGCTCCGAAACTTACGCGGCAAACCGTTGCACTCGGAGAGTATGGTTCTTCAAAAACGTACCGGTTACGCGCAAGTTTACAAATACTGGCTTTTGCTCCAAAAGGGCATTGAACTTTTCGAGGGCGCCAATGCTATCGGTGTTCGTCCAGTATGGGAACTATACGAACTTTGGTGCTTCCTCAAAATGCGTCAGATGGTTGCCGACATTCTCGGCTTACATTTCGACAATCCCGACGAGATTACCGAAAATCCGATGCCGATGGTAAAGCCATTTGAGGACAACAATCAGGAGCATACCGTATTCTATAATTGCGCCGACGGCTCAAAAGCCCGGCTTCATTATCAGCATACTTACAGCCGCCGTACAGGTGAAGTCCATACGGCGACTACCGAGAACCGCCCCGACATTGTTCTTACCATCGTCAAACCCGATGGCTTCGAGCTGACCTACTTATTCGACGCAAAGTATCGTTTGCTCGATGACAGCCGTCTCAATCAGGAAGACCGCGAGGAACTGAACGACGCCCACGGCGCCGATACGCCACCTGCGGACGCCATAAATCAGATGCACCGCTATCGCGATGCGATTTATTACGGCTCGGATAGGCAGACCCATGCCGCCAAAGAAATCATAGGTGGCTATATCCTGTTCCCCGGTCGAGGCGACAATGAAAGTGTTCGTCAGCGTTTCTTCTACAAGAGTATCGAAACCGTCAACATCGGTGCTTTCCCGTTGTTGCCGGATGCTTCCGACCCATCAAATGAGAGGACATTGCTTTATGAATTTCTCACCAAAATTCTCACGGCGCCCCTCGCCATTGACCATATCAAGGACGCGATACCTCAGAAAGGTTTGCAATACCTTCCTTCGGAGCAGCCTACGCCCGAAGACCTCGTCCTCGTTGGCTACTACAAGACCGATCAATGGGAGGCTATTGTCAACAATCGCCTTTACTATGTTCCGGCTGCACTTGGAAAAGGTTCTATCAATCTCGTGTCGGGCTTCGAGAAAACCAAGTATCTTTTGCTCCACCACGACCAAGAGCGAATTCTTGTTCGTCTCAAAGGCGATGGACCGAAGTTCTACCCGAAACCCGCGCTTGAAGCTCTCGGTTTCACTCCGTCAGGCGACTTTTATCTCGGTTTTGAGATAAAAGATTTCAAGCCCGTTCCGGGCTTCGACATTGACGCCTACGAACTGGAGCGCAAAGGCCAACAGCGTTTTACTCCTTATTTCACAACCATTGACAAATTCCAATTTCCACAATGATTACTATACACCATAATTTCGACCCCGAACATTTTCAATGGCTGTGGGCTAAATATGTCAATGGTGGCAATATTAACCAACATTGTTATAATTGCCTGAAAGGTACGCCAAGCAAAAAATTCAGCAAGGCTTATAACCACGAAATGGTTAATCAGCCCGTTATCGCTATGGACGAGGTGCCCAAAAGCGATTATGACGCTGTCTATTTTTGCGGTGTGTCTAAGCGTGGATATATCCACAACGTGCATTTAGTTGTCAGACCTGAACAAGGCGCATCCGATAAGTGGAAATTCGATGGTTGGGAGGTTGAGATTGAAAACGGTACCATTGAAATGCTACCGTGCGCCGGTGAATTGAAACCTCAGTTTTTCAATTCACCCTACGATGAGCATTATTATACCTGCCGTAATTTCCTGTGGATGGTTGGACGATACTATCCCGAAGCTCTTAATCTCGATAAACAGATTATTCGCTGCGTAAAGGATTATGACGGAAATTATGACACCGACCAACGCATTCCCATTACGCTCGAAGAATGGCGCACCATTCTTCGAGACATGGCAGAGAACGATGTCAACTCATGGAATTTGCTCCGTGAGTTTCATAAAGCTAAAAACCACACGGCTTATGTTCGCGATGTTGCCGCCAATCTCGGTGTCAAGCGCACCGACATTATAAACCGCATTGATGCCCTCGGACTTAATATTGCTGGGCGCGATGGCAAATTCCGCATCGTGCGCCGTCTTAATCCCCGGGCAGAATGTTGGTGGCCGGTGTTCTTTAACATGAGTCTTGAAGAACCTGGCACGGAAACTATCTACACACTCCGTCACGATCTTGTCGTTGTCATGGACGAGATGACAACGACAAAGCGAGCCGGAGCGTCCACAAGCCGAGAAAGTAAAGGCACTGTCGGTTATCCGACGTTTTACTTCTTCGAAATGGGTCTTAATGTCGGTGATGTCCTGACGTTCACCGAAGACCCCACTATTACAGCGACTATCGCCACAAACCGCAAAGTTATCTGCAACGGCAAGGAAACTTTCCTAACTCCGCTCACTACGGAACTTCGCGGAAAGAGAAGCCACATGGGTAAATACTGGACTATCAACGGCAAGACCATTGATGAACTCTACTACGAGACTTATTTCCCCAACGGAAAAACCTTTGCTGAATATCAGGCAGAGGTCAAAGAAAAACGTAAACAACAAGAATAATCATGGACGAGTACGACGATTTAAGCACTTACAACGGCGATACCGAACATGATATGTGGGTTGACTTTGATAACTACGAAAACACCGGCATCCTCGATGTTTTCGATGAAGACAACCTCAATGAATATGTAGACAACCTTAACGACTGGTATTAACGATTATGAAAGCAATCTGTCTACCTCAACCAATAGCGCATCTTGTGGCTCACGGCCATATTGCTTCTATTTCTCGTTTCATCGGAGACATACCTGTTCCCGAACGGTACTTCATATATGCTTCCGAGAGAAACGATTTCTGTCAAGAAGACCTTATCATCTTCGATAGAGATTTCAAGGCGCAAATCGTTAATGCTCAAACTATGGGTGATTTACCCAAGTTAGAGGATTTACCTACTTCTGCTTTTATCGGCTATGTCGATATTATAAAATGTATCAATCCCAATCAAGCAGATAATACAGGTAATGTATGGTCTTCGGCATCTGGTTTTGACTACGGTCTGAGAGAGCTGTATTTTGCAAATGCTCATTTTTTCTCTGAAAAATTCGATGCTGATATTCCGTTTACTGAATCTTTCGAGATACCTAAAGAATCTGCGCGTGTTTTGCAAGGGTTAGAATACGTAGCAAAGAAGCCAATACCTTTTACACGCACAGGCAAAACACTATGTATGTCAGTTAATGATGATTTGTTTGACAACTTTTCATCTCTTGACAATACCGAACAAGCCGAATTGGAGCTTTATATAACTGCCGAAAATCTGTCTCTTTTGTGTAAAACATTTGAGGCTCCCAATGAGGCAAATCCCATTGAAACCGAAACAATCTCTTTATTTCACAAAGGTGTTCCTTTGGAAATGAAAGTTGAGGATATTGAATTCCAAGATGCCGAAGAACCTAAACACATTCGTTTTACAATCAAGGGTATGCCTAAAGAAACGTTCAAGGCTAAAATCGTTTTTAAGCTTACTCCAATTATTGACAGTTACTTTAATCGGCTTGAAGCCAGTACAAAAGTAGTACTGAATGCGGCTGACAAATTAGGCTTTTCGTGTTTGGTCGAACAACGTTTTGATGATGACTTCATATACCTAAACAATAAGATTCCATTCAATTACCACGGAAAGGATATTTCGTGCATCATCATTGTATCGCCTAAATCCGGCACTATAAAGATTACTGCTACTGATAGTATATCTATGGAGTGTTACGATACAAATAGTGTATTGAATGCTATTAATATACATAACTCGTACATGAGCGGTAATATTTGGCTGACTTACAACCTTGAAAATTACCTTCTTTCTGCTCATGTAGCTATTACCTTCTCTAATGATATCGTAGATGAAGATACAGTAGCTAAATTATTAGGCAAAGTTTTTCGGAAAGTGTATACTGTTCAGAAAGCGTTATGGACTGAGTTAACATATAAGAACTCTAATTGGTTAAAGAAATAGATTGGGAAGTTGCGGCTGCTCCGCCGGGCTGTCGTGAATCGAGCCTCAGGTCTCGACCGAAAGGCTTCCATCCTTAACTCAGAATACAGCGAGCTTCGGCACCACTTAGTGTGGATCCGAGGCTCGCCTGCTATATGGTATGGGCGCGAGGCGGTTTACCATACAGCCCTGCCGAGGTGCTGCGGGGTGTGGTGCGGAACTCGCACACCGATTGTCATATTTGAGAGGGCATCGGCAGCAGCTCTGTGGCCGTGGCTTCGGAGTATGCCACACTTTCGTTCCGCTCCGCTGTCGTTCTGCATCGTCTTGGACGGGCAACGGGTGGTTGGGCGAGCCTTGCAGTTATCGGCAACTCCGAGAGGGAACGGGGTCGGAACGCTGTCATATTCCGTTTTGGGGAACTTATGAACCTTGCCGTTTTTCCACTCGCGAAGTTAGAATGGACGTCTACGACTGGCAAGGGTGCATAAATCGTCTGCAAAATTCTTCCTTTTTCTGTCGTGCCTAAGAAAACGAGTAATTTGTGCGCCGACCCTTGACTTGGTCTATCGCAGCCGGGGCTGCTGCCTGTCACATTCTTTTGTTGCGGTGTAAAAATCGGGCTAAGGCCCACAAGTTCAACCCCTCAAAACTTCAAAATCATGACAGCTTCAGTTCAGACCTCGTTCTTCACCTCTCTCGAAAACGCCGAAAACATCAGCCGCAAGGCTCGCCGTTCCAACCACCCTCAGCTCCGTATGTTCCAAGTCGATGTAGAAAACTTCGACAACGAAGTGGAGTCCTACGAAATCGAGGCCTACACGATGGCCGAAGCCGCCGAAATCGCCCAGAGCCGCTTTGGTGCCGATGCCTACAACATGAATATCTACTCGGTGAGCGAGTTCTAATCCGCTCCTCACTCCTTACAGCCCCTACGGGGGCTGTTTCCGTGCTACCGCACTTTGTCGGTAAACCGCTTAGCGCCCGATTTGTAGAACGCCATTCCCGCACCGCCTCTATGCCGTGGAGAGCGGTCAGACCCTCCGCAAAGGTGGGTGCTACGGGCAGGTGCCTTCCGGCCATCCGAGCTGACCGCTCCTTTTTCCTTTGCGGCAAGTTGACTTCCGGCAAGTCGGCCTCCAGTCGGTTCGCTCCCGCGACATCCGAGAACTTGCCGAGTAAGCATAGCCGGTGAGGCAGCGAAATTGTAAGTTTCTGCGTGTGAGTTTTAGTTCGGCATTGCTTCGGGAGGGTGAACGTTTCGTATTGCGGTCGGGAGATGCACAGCCGTGATCGTCGCCGGTGTACCACACGGGTTATAGCTGTCGAGCCAACGAAAATAGGTGTCGCCACTGCCTCAAAATGTCGGCACAGCCATTTCCTATCGTTGTGACGATATGGTGTTTCACAGCCGTTCATTGGGTCTGACTTACGGAGCGCAACGACACCGCCGTTGCTTCCTCAACAGTTGGCGCTCTCCGTGGTTTGGGGTCTCTCCATAACGGGAGCAGGTAATATGCAGCGGTGCTCCTGACGGCAACCGCATCTCGACAATCCTTGCCCCGACCTTGATTGCCGTACCGCTGAACTTGCAGCCACGACGAGTGCGGAGTTTTGGCCGGGTCTCTCCGGCAGGGCGTTTTAGCTATGTTCCTTGCGGTTAGTTTTCCTATTTGCCATTTTTCGTTTTTGGGGAGTGAACCGAGGTCTATTTTTCCTGTACAAAGTTAGGTCGCCAACTCAACGCTCACTAAAACCGTCTCCGACTATTTCTGCGACAATTTTCCGAAAAATGGTACAAGCCTCATTTTTAGACGCTACGCTTAAAATTCTCTGTAAATTTTTGTTCGGTCTCAAACAGCTTCCCACTTGATTGTACCGTAAAAATTAAGAGCCTCGGCTCACATTTCAAACCCCAAATACTTCAAAATCATGGCAAAGAAAACTAAAAAATCCGCAGAGAACATCACAGCTCAAACAGCAGCTCCCGTCATCGAGACTACTCCGGCTACAACATCAACTCCCAAGCTCATCGTGGCTCAGCGCAAGTTCAACCGCTGGTACGTCTACTTCAAGGGCGTGGCCCCCAAGGACAACGTCGGCTGCGGATGCAAGACCGCCAAGAGCGCTATCCGTTACATGCACCTGCTCAAAGCCCGCTACGGAGCGACCATTTCCCAAACCATCTACGAACGCCTCCAGTTCGAGGCTGCAAGGGAGGCGTAAGCCTCTCTTGCTTTCACCCGAAAGTCAAACCCTCAAACTTCACGACCATGCAACGAGAATATACCTGCATCACAACAACCGGCAAATGGAACTTCTATGCCGACAACGACTTCGAGGCCATACGGCTCGGTCTTTTCTACTGCTGGCGCGACGGCGATACCTTTGTCCGCGTGGAATACCGGCACGGCGCCGAAAACTACACACTGCGCATCTCTCATCTCGACCACAATTCTCACGAATCGTTCACCCTTTAATCCACAAAGCAATGCAAATCGACTACAACAAGTTCACAGAATCAGAACTGCGAGTAATCCTCGAAGCCGCACGGACAATCAACTTCGCTTTCGGGCAGCAGTTCCCGAGCATGAAGGAGCAGATGGCTCTCCTGATTGAAGACTTCCAGTTCCGCGCAATCAATCAGATTGTCGTTCAGTCGCATAACGCACTCCGTAAAATAGCTATCGCGCGAGGTGAGAATCCCGACGAATAGCTGTCGGCTTTTCACCGTTCTTCGGCGGCTCCCTTCGGGGAGTCGCCTAAATTTTCCCCATAGCGGCATTTTGCCCTGCGGTTACAACGACCTCCGGGCGGTTCGCTCCTGCGACATCCGAGAAAATGCCGAGCGACACATAGCCGTAGCAGGGCAAGCCCTTTAGCCGTGAGGGCTGCCGGGCAGGTTCGCTCCCGCGACATCCGAGTTGCCCTGAATATGTCTTTTATCCTCCGCTGTCAGCCCGGTATCTTTGCCGTATGATTAAGTTTACAGTTTATATACCGAGCCTGTTCCTGTCGAGTGACTTGCCCGACATCACCATTGCCACAGACCATGAGGCCGTGAATTTCCACATATCAATCTACGGAAATACACTGCTCGAAGGCTTATATTACGCCTTCGACGGCAATATCGTCGTGTCCGACGTCATTCCGCTTCTCGAACACTATATGTCGGGCAACACCGAGATGAACTACGTTGATGTTCACCTCGAAGCATCTTCCGGCGATGAAACTGCCGAACTCGACTTCCCTGTGCTGTACTGCGACAAGCTCACCCGATTATACGACCCGAGCGACTGGCTCAGAGAGAACTTTCTGACCCTGTCGCACACACGCCGTCTCTCACCCGACGGGTACATCAACGTGTCGTGGTACGCCGCAAATCGGGAGGGCGTTATGTTCCGCGTCTACGCCACCTTCATCAACGATAAGGGGCAACGCGACACATATTGGTATGCGCACTCCGGCAACGGCCAAATCGCTCACAGCAATGGCGTTCTTACAGAATATGTTATGCTGAGCGATGTCCGCAGCCGTATAATCAACAGCAAGAAAATTGAGTCGCTGATACTCCAGTCGGTGACCGTCCGTTGCGGCAACCGCTCGGCCACGTTCTTCATCGACCCGGCTCTGGAGACCAATACGCCCATCTTCTATCTGAACTGCTTCGGCATAACCGAACATATCGCTTTGCCTCGCACAACTACGGTCAAGGTCAAGACTGACCGCTCGCTTGCCTCCGTCGGCAAGACCTCGCAGTTCTATGACATCTCGACTTCAAAGGAGTATGAAGTCGAGAGCGGTCCCCTGACCTCAGACGAATGTATTCAGATAGAACAGATGCTCACCTCGCCGTCTGTACGCATACCTTACGGCCAGGACTGCAGCAAGTATGATACGGACTTTGACGCTTTGCGCACAATCCTAATTACAGACTACACCTGCGAGTTTTCCGACACGGACGAAAAACTCAACAAGGTAAAATTCACCTGGCGCTTTGCCGACAACACGCCCGTTGTCGACATACCGACCACACCCGGCATCTTCAACGATAAATTCAATCCGACTTTCTCGTAATGGCTCGTTCGATACACATATCTACCGCTCGCACCATGCTCAACTCCGGCGACCCTGTCGATATTTCCGTATGGAAATCCGACGGCTCTATCCTCGAACTCCGTAACTGCATCTCTCTGCGATACAGTTTCTACGGCGGCTGGAGGAACGTAAAAATTCTTTCCTCCGGCGAGTGCCGCAAAATCCGTGACTGCTGTATCTTCCGTGTCAACGACCTCGAAGTATTTTTGTAGCAAAATTGTTACGCATATTCCACTGAAAATGCGTAACTTTGCAATATGGAACATAACAATAACCCAAATATGAAAAGAAATAGCTTATTTACTGCCGGAGCACTAATGATGGTTAGCGCACTTTTATATTGGATATGCGACATTGGTACAGTATTTGCGCTCTGTCTTGGTGCCGCCGGTCTTTGCTTTTTTGGAGCGGGATTGAACATTAAAAACGAAAAGAACAAATAAGCGTCAAATAAGCGTCTTTTCACAGACTCCATATAGTCCATAACTTCGCTGAAAAATCAGCAAATTATGGACTTTCTTAATTTTAACTCCGTCGAGAACGTGCCGGGCTATGATGCCCGTGCAGCGTTCACCGTCAACTCGGCCTCAATCTTCCGTGAGGAAGTTGACATTGTGCCTACCATCGTTGACGAAAATCTCTCTTATATCCCCTGGGGCGGTGACAACCAAATGCCGTTCAAAATCATTGAGCACATAGAGAAGGACGAAACCCTCGCCACTTGTCAGATATTCAACGCCGAGGTCTGCTATGGCTCCGGCTTGCGGTATGATACCTGCATCGCCACCGCCAAGGTCAAGAACGAAGTCGAGGACTTCCTTCTCGACAACGACCTCGCGGCTTATTTCCTCGGTGTCAGTCAGGACTTCAAGCACTTCGGCTTCGCCGTGTCAGTGCTTATCCTCAATGAAGACGGCACGAAAATCGTGCGACTTTTGAGGAAAGAAGCCTGTTACTGCCGTTTTGCCCCGGCTGATGAAGAGGGCAAAATCCCCTCGGTTCTATATGCCAACTGGCGTAAGTGTGTCTCGTCGCGGGCCGATATTGAGGTCATTGACCTTCTCGACCCGTCAGCGCCTTGGCGAGATCTGCAAGGCAAGCTCGCCAAGAAAACACGTTGCCGAAAGTTCGCCATCGTGTCGCGCATCCCGACGGTCGACTCCACTTATTACCCCATACCTTACTACGCTGCGCTCTTTAAGGGCAAGTGGTACAACATCAAGCAGCTCATTGGCATAGCCAAAGAAGCCAAGCTGAAAAATTCAGCCCCGATTAAGTACCACATCGAGGTCGGCGCAAAATACTGGGAGAGTATTTTTCGTGCTGAGGGCATCACCGACCGCCGCAAACAACAGGAGCGCATTGTGCGCGAGAAACAGCAGATTCTCGACTTCCTCACCGGGGCCGAGAACAGCGGTAAAGCCTGGTTCTCGACGTTCTACGTCACGCCCGACGGCAAGGAACAGCACGACGTTGTCATCAACAAGATTGATGACAGCAAGGAGGGCGGCGACTGGGAGACCGACATTCAGGAAGCAATCAATATGATATGCTTTACTATGCGAGTGCATAGTAATCTTGTCGGCTCCGTGCCGGGCAAGGCGCAGTCTAACAACAGCGGCTCGGACAAACGCGAGCTTTACACCATAGCCCAAGCCCTCCAAAAGCCGTATCACGACCTGCTCTTTACCGTTCACCGCATCATAATCCGGATGAACGGATGGGAGAACGTCACGGTAGACGTGCCGTTCATTCAGCTTACCACATTAGACGAACATAAAGACGCTAAACAAGTTACCGCCAATGAATCTGATAACAACTGACGAGCAGTTGCGCTCTCATATCCCAAACATAATCGCCTCGGTCAAGGGCGAAGTGCCCTTTATCGAAAGGCTCGCACTCTTTCTCGACCTCGCCGAAGACTGGGTCAAGACAACTTTCACCAGTGAAAGCACGTTTAACACCATCTGCGGCTATACCGACAGCAACAATATCAAGATATTGTGCTCGCGGCTCGTTGTTGCCGACGCTCTGCGCCGTGCAATTCCCTCGCTCGACATCGTGCTTACGCCAAACGGGTTCGGCGTTGTCAGCACTCAGAATCTCGCTCCGGCATCGAAGCCGCGTGTCGATAGGCTCGTCGGCTCCATGCTCGCCCATCGCGACGATTGCATCGCCGCGCTCTTGCCCGAAATTGTCGGTGCAAGCAAGTGGCTCGCTTCCGACCGTGCAGACTTCTTCGGTGCAACACTTTTCCCTGACCTCGGCATCTGCGATGCTGTCGGGGGAGCCACCGGCTCCCGTTGGGAAAAGTATCTCGAACTCCGCCCGCAGGTCATAGACCTGGAGGCGTCGTTGGCCGAAGAATGGCTCTCGCCGGAACTGCTGTCAGCGCTCCGCTCAGAGAATCTGCGCGGAGACCTGACCGAAAAGCGGAGTGTTATTGTCCGACAGGTCAAAGCCCAGATTCTCGGCTACCTCAAATCGGGGTCGTTCAACTCCCGTAGGCTCGCGGATATTGTGAACTATATCCGACTTAATGAGGATTCTTTCAAGGAATGGCATCGGTCGGAAACCGCGAAGCTGTTTGCGCCCCCTGTATTCCGAAATGAGAAGAAAGCGAAAGGTTATTGGTTTTAGCGCCCAAGGGCAATCGGCAGTCTGTGGAGCGTAGTCGCATGGGCCGTCTGTCGGTCATATCTTATTGGAGTTATGGCACGAGGCACTGATTTTCCTTCACAAAGGTAGTGCAGTTATTCACCGCAGCAAGGGCAGGTTTGCACTCCGTGTTCCTCCGTTTTTCGATACTCTGCAAAACGGCAATCACCCTTGCTTTTCGGCTCATTTCAGACTGCACTTATACCTGTTCGTAAAATCAAAAGTGCTTCGGCACATAACTCTTAAATCAATCAGATATGATACTCCCCGACAAACGACCCGTTCAGAGCGACTTCGCAAACCTCACAGACTACTCGCTCGAATGCCCCAAGGGCGCAAGAAAGTTCTTCGCTTTCATTCATTTCACAGATGAATCCACGTGTCTCTGGTCAAACATCTTCACGTTCAACCGCTCCTGCGCACTGATGCTCACAATGGAAAAATTCGGGGACTGCCTCGAATACGTTTCGAGCATCAATATCCACGAGCAGGACTATTGAACGCCCCTCGCTTCCTCTCCGCAAAGCTCCGAGAAATCGGGGCTTTTCTTCTGTCTTTTGCCCGGTATGCGCATTACCGTACTTTCGCAGTACAATAATGCTCATACCTATGCAGACAATAACCATTGACTTTCATGTGCCGCAAGGCTGGCACGAACTCGGCGACAAACAGCTTCGCTATGTCTACGAGTTAATCGCGGCTGAACATTCAACCGACGAAATTAAGACCCTTTGCTTGCTCCGATGGAGCGACACAAAGGTTATAGGCCGTCAGGATTCCGGCTCGTACCTTCTGAAAAAAGGAAAAGTCCTTTTTGAAGTTACACCGCTGACGCTCGCCGAACTCCTTCCGGAGCTCGACTGGCTCTCCAATCTGCCGACCGTGCCGGTCCGCCTCTCGAAGATTAACCGACAGGCCGCGCTTCCGGCTGACTTCTCCGAAGTGCCGTTTGAAACGTTCATCATCTGCGATAACCTCTATCAAGGTTATCTCTCGATGCAGAACGATGAACTGCTCGACCAACTCGGAGCCACGCTCTATGGCAAGGCTATTGCCTTCAAGCCCCACGAGCGCATCAGCATCTTCTACTGGTTCGCCGCGCTCAAAGACTCTTTCGCGCAGAAATTCTCCGACTTCTTCCAACCCATAGCCGAGGCCGCCTCCGGCGGCAACCTGCTCGGCTCGTCCGCGACCTCGGTAGAGGACGCTATGAACGCCCAAATCCGCGCCCTCACCAAAGGCGATGTCACGAAAGAGGCCGAGGTCCTCGCGCTCGATACTCACCGCGCCCTCACTGAACTTAACGCCCAGGCACGGGAGTATAAGGAACTCAACGCCAAACTCCAATCAAAATGAAACACTACGGACAATGGGATGCGGCTGCTTTCTTTGAAAGACTCGCCGCCACGAATATTCTTGCTCAAAAAGAGCACTTCATCTTCTGCCGTGTCAGCGGCTTGGAGGGCTTCGAGGAAGCCCTGGCGCAGATGCAGACGGCATCCGCTTTCGTGTGCGTCAGCGACATCGCCGACGGCTACACGGAACTCAATAACACGCCGAGGACACGGCGAGTCAAAACTGTTTTCCTCGCCATGCGCCACGCTGCCGAAGATATGGAAGCTCGCTCCGAGTGCATGGAAACCATGCGCGAACTGTTCCGGCAGTTCGCCTCGCAGCTTATTCTGGAGAAAACGAGGCTCGAAGAAAATTGCATTTACATCGACCCCCGTATCACGTTCAACGAGATTGACCGTTACTTTTTCTCCGGCTGCGCCTGCGCTTATTTTCAAATCGCAGTCGATTGCTACACCGATTTAAGATACAATGCCGATGAGTGGAAATGATAACGAACAGCTTGAAGCCAGACGCAAGTATGTGACTGCCTTCAATGCAACGATGGTTAAGATATGGCGCGAGCAAATCGCGCTCCTCGGCGCGGTCGACACGGGGGCGCTCTACCGCTCGACGGTCGGCATCTCGATGACTGCCGACGGCAAGTTCATCGACATTAATCTCGAACAGGCGTTCAACACCTACGGTTTGTTTGTCGATTACGGCACAGGCCGCAATACTCCGCGAGGGAATCCCGGCGACATCGGAAAAAGCAATGGCCGCAAGCGCAAGCGCTGGTTCTCTCGCAAATACTTCGCCTCGGTGATGAACATTCAGGAATTCTATGCTGACTCGCTCGGCCAGGAGTTCTGCCGGGCAGTCTCCAACGCGCTCAATCCCGACATCATGCGCCGCGCAGTCACTCTCTAAGTGTACTTCTCGTGTCTTTTCGGACGCAAATTCATAGCCATAACTTTGCCGCATAAAACAGCATCGTTATGGCTATTGATACAAAATCACTCACCGACATTATCACCGAGTTTCGCGCCCTGCAGTCCAAGGACGCAGTTTCTCCCGAATCTCTCGGCTACATCTTACAGCGCATAGTGGATTTGCTCGCCACTGCCGGAACGTCAGAGACCGTCAGCAACATCACAAAGTTGCTCGACGGATTTAAGGCCGCAGGTCAGGCCATCACCGCACTTTCGCAGGGTCAGGCCGACCGCAATCACATCTATGCCAACAAATCGACGGTAAACCTCGCCACCGGCGCCGTTTCCGCGTCCTCCGAACTTTTCATCCAACAGGCCACGACCGAAAGGGCCGGTGCCATGCGGGCGCAGCAGGTCATCGACCTTAACAGCGCCAAGAAATCAATCTCCGAACTGGAGAAATTGCTTTCCGCAGTTCAATCGGAGATTGCAGCCCTCAAAGGCTCGGCAGGTGACGGCACTGTTTCAGGCGGTCTGACGCCCATATCGGTTCAGACCGAGGGCGACCGTCTGTTTGTCATCGGAGCACGAAAGCTCCTTCAGGACGGCTACGTTCCATACCTGTTCCGTCTCACTCAGAAACGAAATCGCTTCGCCGCGAAAGAGTCCTCGCTTCTCGGCACAAAGAAATATTGTCGCCGACGCAAGGGCTGGAACCTGTACGGTTCCTGCTATACAGTCAAGGTTGAAGGCAACAAATTCTTGTTCAATACCTCAGCCAAATCTACGTTTACTATGCCTTCCGACAATTATTCAGACAGTCCCGAAACGCTGGTCGTTGAGCACGTCAAACAAGACGGCACTCCGACTGTCGCATGGGGGCGAAGTTGCGTTTCGCTCGTCTGCCACAACGATAAAACCAAGCGTAGAATGATAAGGCTGCGCTTCGCCATTGGCTTCGGCAAGCTGTTAACTCCGGGCAAAGGCCGTATAACGACGGCTAACCTCGTCAGCACACTGGCCGAGTTTGCCCTTATCTATGACCCTGCTTCCAAAACATGGGTTTTCGGAAAGTAATACCCCTATAAAACAGATCGCCCACCCCGAGGGGTGGGAGGCTATCTGGTAAACGGCCATGATCGCACCGAGGGCTATCTAACAAGCCACGCACAGGGATCGCACCGAGGGCTATCCGGCATACGACAGAGGTATCACAGGTTCAATAGCTTGGTTTCACATCGTTGAGAGGTATCCGGTTCTGTTAGTATGGTTTCACTTGTCAATACACAAAGTTAGCACTTTTTCTTCACATATACAATAGTTTAACAATATAAAATTGCAGCAAAGTATGAACTTTAAGAACCACAAATCAGCTATACAACTTTGCTCGGCAATTTTTCTCATTACGGTGGGCTGCGGCCTGCTGATTGCCGGGTTCATTCTGCCCCCGTCGGGCGAAATCCACAACTCCGTCCTCGTTGCCTTCGGCGAAATTCTGACTTTCGCCGGAGCATTGTTCGGCATCGACTATCACTATAAATACAAAGACCATGAGAAAGATTAACCAAATCATCGTCCATTGCTCTGCTACGCCGGAGGGCAAGGACTTCACCGTCCAACAGATTGACGCCTGGCATCGTCAGCGTGGCTTCCGCTGCATCGGCTATCATTATGTGATTTATCGTGACGGTTCAGTTCATCGTGGCCGTCCTGAAGACCGGGTCGGCGCACACTGCACCGGTCACAACGCGCACTCCATAGGTGTGTGCTACATCGGCGGCTGCGCATCTGACGGCAAGACGCCGAAAGATACCCGGACAGACGCTCAACGCGCTGCGCTCGTCAAGCTGCTTCGTGAACTGAAAGCAAAATACACGGTCGCCGCTATTCACGGCCACCGCGATTTTGCCAACAAAGCCTGTCCGTCTTTCGACGCCACTAAAGAATACGCCGCCTTATGATACGCTTCCGCACTTCCATTTTACTCTTTGTTCTCGCCGCAACCACCTTCCTGGGCGGTTGCCGCTCCCACAAAGAAGCCGTCAATAACAAGTCGCTCAACAGCGACAGCATAGCACGGTCGGAACATCACCGCACAATCGCAGTGATTGACTCGGCTATCCGTAATATTGATTTTAGCTTCGATACCCTGAAAATCAATATCGAGCGACCTGTGGAATACGCCGAGGCGCCGGAGATTATTCGCCTGACGGCAACCCGTGGGCGCGTCATCGACCGGCGGCGTGTTCATAGGGATAGTGTCGAAGCCTTCAATCGGCTTGATACGGTGGCCTATCATCAATCAGCCGCCGAGGCTTCGACGGAACACACCGCCACAACGCGCCTGTATAATCCGCCTGACGGCACAATGGTTCTGGTAATCGCGCTTGTCATCGCAGGTGTCCTGTTCTACGTTTGCTACCGCAAACGCTGATTATCATTCACTTCGAGAGTAAAGTTTTTTTCATAATTGGCAAAGCGAGTTGCCCGAGAGGGTAGCTCGTTTTGTTTGTCGCGTTCATCTTTTCTGACCCACCCGGCTGGTGTCGGCCGTCAGCCATACAAACCTCCCTCCGTTCTCCGCTTGCTGCCTACATCCTTCCAAGCCCGAGCATCGTTGGTCGAGGCTCTGCTTCGCTCCACTTCGACTAACGATCGCTGCGGCCTTCGGGTCGAGAGATTGCCGCCTCCGTCTCCATTATCGCTTCCTCCCGACACCGCTCCTTCGTCACGGTGTCGGGCCGCTATCATTGCGCCTACGACAGCAAACTCTCTTCAAAGGCTACTCCAACGCTTTATCCCGACACCGTTCCTACGTCGCGGTGTCAGGCGCGTCTCTATATCCTTTGCCCCGAAACCTCCGCTTGCTATTCCGGCTCGTAAGGACAGGCATCTTCACTCCGTCCTCCGGTCGGCGCACTGCCGCCGTCCGACACCATCCTCCCGCCCATAAGAGGACTGATGAACGCACGATGTTTAGCCAGTGGCACAGTCATTTACCGCCCATTCGGGCAAAGCGGATTATTCGCTCAGGGCGCATCGGCATACTCTCCGCCTACGCCACGATGTGAGGCTCCGAAGTCTATACCCGAACAGCCTCCGGCGCAGGGCAAGTGGGGGTCGGGAGACAGCTCGACAAATCTTCACTGACTCCCTGGCTGCTCCGTTGCTCTCCGCGCCACCCCGGTTTGCTCTTTGTTCCGGCACAGCCTTCTCCACCTTTTCACATCGTCAGCTCCGGCAATGCCGACTCAACGCCCTTCGCACATTGATTATACGCCCAACCCCAGGCCCCTCTGTGTGGTGCGCCGATGCACAGACTCCGCTACGGCTGTCGGCCAACCACTTCACTCACTCCGAGTTAGCCTACGGCTTAGGGCAAGGGCAGGCCGGCTAACTCTCAAACCGCAAGCGGATTTTAGAGACAGCCTGTCGCTTCACTGCGTTACACGACACCTGCCGTTTGCTCTAATCCTGATGTAGGCACTCCGAGTTCCCTGCGTTCCTTTGGCTGACAAGCCTTCCGCTACGCGCCGCATCGTCATCACCGCACATCGCCACGTCAAGCACCTCGTCTTGATTGCATCTGCGCCGAGGAAAAGCGGTGGCTGTCGTGAGCGAGGAAATCCGCAAGCGGAATTTCCACGCACACGGCAGCGATTTTACCGCGCAATGGGTTGGCTCTCTGCATATAGCGCGAGGGCAAGGAGGGCAAGAGGAAAAACGAGCGTCAGCGCGGTGGGGGGTGCATGATGCCACTCGGGGGCTGCGCCCCCGAACCCCCTAAACATCTGTTTAACAGCTGTTTCGCATTTGCAACCCGCTACAAAATCGGGGATTTTTTAGACAGGACCCGCGCAAATGCTACCAATTTGCCTGAGAGTCAAATCCTTAAGGCTTGATTTTTGCAGGACCCCCCAATTCCCCTGAGCCCACGAAAATCAAGGCCGGTTCTTTCCTTCCCGGCACCCTCCCGTCGGTCCTGTATCCTGCCCGACACCAACCCTGAAAAGCGGAATAGCAGTGTTTTAACGTCTTTTCTCCTTCAAAAAGACGTGGCGATATTTGCAGGGAACACCTACAAACATCGTATTCAACAAGGAATTATGGCAAATTATACTACTACCGCTAACGTCGTGCTCTCCGTCAACGGCAAACAGGCGCAGAAGATGCTCGCAACGCTCGAAAAGGACGCCAAACGTCTGGAGCGTGAACTGGCGAAAGCATCTACTGCCGGTGACAAGGCCACGATGAAGAAACTTCAGCGCGAGTTGAAATCAACTCAGCGCATGATGGAGCAACTGAAAGGGTCATCGTCCTCTGTCGATGCCACTCTGCGCCGTCTTGATAAAGCTACTCCCAAAGAGCTTAACAAGGCGTTGAAGCTGCTTCAGCAGCAACTCAACGGCATTCAGCGCGGCACCGCCACGTGGGATGCCCAAATCGCCAAGATTAAGGCTGTCAAGGCTGAACTCCAAAAGGTCAACGCCACGCTCGCCACACAGAAGTCTCTGTGGTCGAGAATGAACACGTGGCTCAACAACGCCCAGACTGCCATCATGGCTTTTGCCGCCGCTGTTACCGGTCTGGTGATGGCCGGACGTAAGGCGGTCCAGTCATACGCAGATATGGAAGAACAGATGGCAAACACCATCAAGTATACCCGTATGACCGCCGCAGAGGTTGAAGAACTCAACGAGATCTTCAAGGGTATGGATACCCGTCTCGCCCGCGAGCAGCTTAATCTTCTCGCCCAGGAGGGCGGGCGCCTCGGTTACAACACCGTGGCTTCCGTCAAGGAGTATGTCGAGGCCGCTTCGATCATCAACGTGGCTCTGGTCGACCTCGGAGAAGGTGCAACGCAGACCATCGCCAAGTTGAGTAATATCTTCGGCATGGAGCAGATGTATGGTGTTAAAGACGCCATGCTCAAAATCGGCTCCACGGTCAATCACCTTTCGCAGAACTGTACCGCTGCCAAGCCTTTTATCGTGGAGTTCGCACAGCGAATGGCCGGTATCGGCTCCACAGCCAAAATGACTATCCCTGAGATTATGGCCTTTGCCGCCACTCTTGACGCTCACGGCCAAAAGGTGGAGATGTCGGCCACGGCTTTACAGCGTACCATTATGGAGCTGTTCAAGAAACCGGCTGAGATGGCCCGAAAGGTGGGGCTGGAAACGAACTCTTTTATTGAAACGCTCAATAAAAGCACCACGCAGGGCGTGATGATGTTCCTCGAAGCCCTGCATCGGCTGGGCGAGGACCAGGCTCTCGCCGTCCTCTCGCCGCTGTTCCAGGACCTCGGACTCGACGGTGCCCGTGTGTCCTCGGTGCTCTCGAACCTTTCTTCGCATCTCGACTTCCTCAAATGGCAGCTTGGCGAAGCGAACCAGGCATTTAAGGAGGGTACATCTGCCTCCAACGAGTATGCCATTTTCAACAACACCGTTCAGGCAAGCATCGACAAGGCGCGGAAGCGCGTCAGCGAACTTGCCATCGAACTCGGCGAAAAGCTTTACCCGCTGATGAAGCACATCTATACTTCATCATCGGCTTTTCTCCGTGTGCTGAATGTCCTTGTCGAGTTTATAGTAAAGCACCGCAAAGCCATCGCCAATGTCGTTACCGTCATAGGGGTGTATTACGGCTGGGTGCTTTTGGTAAAGACAGCATCTCTCGCATGGCACGCCGTCCTCGGTGTCGGCAAAGCTGTTATGACAGCTTACCGCACTGCAATCATTCTCGGTCGTATCGCCATGTTAGCCTTTACAAAAGGTTTGGGCGCAGCCACTCACGCCATGCGCCTTCTCAATACCGTCGTCAAGGCTAATCCCTTCGGATTAATCCTTTCCGTAATAGCTGCTGTTGTCATCGCTATAAAATCTCTCTGTGACCGCACTTCCGAATACACAAAGAAGATGCGTGAAGCCAGGAACACCGCCGCCAAGTTCAGCGAGGAGCTGAACAAGGAGATGCACAACATCGACACGCTCATGGGCCGACTCGAAGCCGCCAAGAAAGGTACGAAAGAATACAAGGAGGTCAAGGACGAAATCATCAAGCAGTACGGCAAGTATCTGAAAGGGCTGATTAACGAGCGCGGCGAAATCATCAATCTTACAGCAGCTTACAACCGGCTTGCCGCCGCGGCAAGGCTCGCCGCAAAGGAACGAGCCATTGAGACTGCCCGCGAAACAGCCGAGGAAACTCACCGTGATGCCCTGAAAGATCAGGCCAAGAAGTTGCAGCAGTCTCTCATCGACGAGGGTGTGACCCTGCGCGATGCCGTCCGTATCACAAATACGGTCGTGTACCAGTTGGAAACCACCGGCACTCTCACCGAAGACATCGTCAGCGAGCTGCAAACCATCAAGGGTAACGCCTGGCAAGCCAAAGGCTGGGCAGAGCACCCCGTCAACATCGTTAACGAGATGATAGGACAACAGACGGAGTACCGCGAGACGTTGGGAGCCATCGACACTATCGAGCGCGAACAGAATCCGCTCGCTACCTATCCCGAATCGGAACTGCGCCGCATCATTCCTTATCTGGAGGAAAAAGCGGCGGCCAACGAGGGTGGAACTATCGTGTTGGGTCTTAATCAGCCTAACCCGACTACCCGCACTCTCACAGCACAGGAAGTCCATGACTTCCTCGAAGAAGCCCGTGCGCGCCTCTCTGTCGCCGAAACTCCCAACAATGCACCGGTCGCAGGTAATCCCGATTTTACCCTTGATGATTATACTCCTTACGAAACCGATGCCGACCACCGCAAGGCCGAGCATGAGCGCAAGGCTGCCGAAGCCGCCGCTCGTCGTGCCGAAATCAAGGCCCGGCAGGAGTTCAAGCAGCAGCTCAACGATGCTAAAGGCGTATGGGAGGCCGGAGATACACAGAATCTGGCCGATTACTCGGCAGGTATGAAATCGTGGTCTGACTTCCTGCTCAAAAAGTACGAGCTTGAAGTCAAATATTACGATGACCGGCTGAAGATTTTTGAGGACAATAATCTTCAGGAAGACGAGGATTATCAGGAACTTTTGAAGAAAAAGGCCGAATTACAGGCGGCATGGCTCAAAAAGAATGCCGCTCTCAAAGTCGAGGACGCAAAGCGTCAGCAACAGGCCGAGGAAACTCAGGCGCAGATGGACTTTTATACGCCCGGCAACGAACTCTACGGCAAGGAGGAAGCCTTGCAACAGAGACTCTTTGAGATACGCATTAAGTATCTCAAACAGATGCAAGCCGCCTATAATAATGCCTCCGAGGAATGGCACAACTATCAGGTGCAGATTGAACAGGCCGAGGCCACGGAGCAGCTGCGCCGTCAGAAACTTCTCGCACAGCGTGTGGCCGAGTGGAAGAAGCAGTATGAATATCTCGAAGCCAAGAAGCGCTATGACCTCGAAGAAGAATTGTTGCTTGAGGCATACAACAAGAACCTTATTTCTTACGAGGAGTTCCTGCAAGCACAGGCAGACCTCCGCAAGAAGTACGCCACGGAATATCTGCCGCAGTCGGCCAGACCCGACGGCAATTCGCCCAAGGCTATGGACGAGCAGAAGCGGCGAGACCTCGACCGCGTGGCCTCGCTCGAAGCCCAGGGTGTAATCTCCCATGAACAGGCGGAGAAAGCCAAGGAGCGCATCTCCCGTAATTACGAGAAGAAGCGCCTCGACGCCGTGCGGCGCTTTGGCTCTCAGGAGACCAACCAGTTGCTCGACATATACGAGGCGTGGAAAAATTTCTTTGACTCCACGGAGGAAGACGGCGGCAACTGGGCCACACGCCTTGCAGCTCTCGCTTCGTCGGTTTTCTCTGTCATGAACGCCGGTATGCAGCAGTATTCCGAGTATGTCAGCGTTTGCGCCGAACTCGAAACTGCAAAGGTCGAGAAAAAGTATGACCGTGAAATCGAGCTTGCCGAGGGCAACTCTTACAAGGTCAAGAAAGCCGAAAAGGAGAAAGAGGCCGCCAAGGCCAAAATCAAGAACGACGCCAACAAGAAGATGTTTGCGATGCAGGTGATACAGGCAGTGGCGCAGACCGCTACCAACGCCCTTAATGCCTACGGCTCCGCCGCAGCTATCCCCGTGGTCGGTTATATCCTCGCACCTATCGCGGCGGCTATGGCCGTGGCCGCAGGTGCGCTGCAAATCGCGACCATCAAGAAGCAGCAACAGGCTTCCGAGGCACAGGGCTACGCCGAGGGCGGTTTTACCAAGCCCGGTCTCAAAGATGAACCCGCAGGAGTGGTCCATGCCGGAGAGTGGGTCGCCTCGCAGAAGCTCGTCAATAATCCCCGGACGCGGCCTTTGCTTGAAGCCCTCGACTACGCGCAGCGCACCAACACTCTCGGAAGCATAACTCACTCCGACGTATCGCGGTCTATCACAGCCCCCATGATGATTGCGGCGCAGCCTCAATCAACCCCGGCTCCGGCTGTTACCAACATTTATACGTCAGAGGGAGAGAGGAACGGCGACTACGCCGTTATTATGAAACGTCTCGCGGACCGCCTCGATGAACCGTTTGTGACCGTGAACACCGTGACCGGCGATCACGGCATACAACACGCTCAGGAGGAATACGACAAACTTATGCGAAACAAAGCACCTAAATCACGCAAGTAATTATGGAAATACGCATCAACGGCAAACCCGCCATGCTCAAAAAGGGCACTTCGTTTGAATATGTGGCCGAAAACCGCCTCTTTTCGGGCAGTGACGGCTACACTTTATCCATCACTTTTCCGCTGCGCCAGTGCTCGCAGAACCTCGACATCTTCGGCCATATCAACCGTGCCGACGTAATCGCGGGCAAGGTTATCTTCGACTGCGAAATCCGCGACCGAAACTTCTACAAGTTCGGCTCCATCGTCATCACAGAGATAACCGATGCCGAGGTCAAGACGCAGTTCCTCGAAGGGCGCTCCGAGCAGAACTTCGACGTCACTTTCGATGACATCTACATTGACGAACTCGACCTCGGCAACGCTTCGGGCTGCAACGACTCTACGCCTGAAAAAGCCTGGGACCCGCATCTCAACAATATGAAATGCGTGGCCCTGCCGTGGGTCAACGACTATTCGGGCAATATTCAGAATCTCGCCGACTTCCACCCGGAGGAGCGCAATGCCGACGGAACTTTGAAATCCAATGCTCACTACGAATGGAACGCCGACTGCCGGGGCCGGTCATGGCAGCCGTATCTTCTTTACATCACAAAGAAGATTTGTGAGGCCATTCCCGGCGGCGCTTACACTCCCGACTTCTCGAAGTGGGAGGCGAAGGAGGAATACAAGTACCTCCTTATCTGCAACACGCTGCCGAATGCCTGGGACACTTCGGGCTTCGCCCGTGCGCTCCCGCACTGGACCGTGGCCGAGTTCTTCGAGAAGTTGGAGCTGTTTCTTAATGGTGAGTTCACCATCAACCACCGCGCCCACACCATCGGCTTCGCTTTCACCGAGGACACTCTGGGCGCCACGGCGCCGGTGTTGCTCGACAGCATCGTGGACGAGCACACGGTGGAGGTCACGGTGGAGGAAGACCGCTGCGAATACGCCGAGGCGAAGAACCTGGTCTACAAGGAGTGCGACCACGAAATGTGGAAATTCTACTCCTGCGACTGGTTTATCAAGGCATGGAGTAAAACTTGTGTCAGGTACCAGACAATGCGTGAGTTGCTTGCCGCCAACAAGTTGTTTGCTACTTGGAACGGAAGCACCTCGCGTGACTCCCGACGCGACAAGCTGCTCTATGCCGAGGACATCGACACTTACTTTGTGGTGCGCTCGCTGTCTAAAACGCTTGTCGAGGTAAGGCCGGGCTGGATGCCAAACCGCTATACCTACAAGATGGAGCTGCGCCCTGTCAATATGTTCGGAGGGCGCATCGTAAATGAAGACGAGGACGCCGACGAAACCGAAATCGAGTTCGTGCCGGCGTGGGTCGACGAGACGGAGGACAAATACGGTCGTGTCCTGTTCCTGTCGTTCTCAGGCTACGACGAGAACGAAAGCGTGAACACATCCTGGTCCCGCGACCCCGACCAACACAAGCAGGAGATAGACAACACTCTCTTTCAGCCGTTCACGATGCAGTCGCTCTCGGCAGGTGAGCGCACCAAGAAAGCCGAGTATTACAGCGTGATCTATGTGGCATGGTGGGACGGAGCACAGTCAACCGAAGGGAAGTTGCCTCACCCTTATGTCGAGGACATCGAGATTTTGCCCGACTGGAGCAACTTCATCAATATTCATTTCTCCCTACGTCTGAACAACCGCTATCTGAACAGTAAGCGCACCGTCCACAACATCAACACCAGGCAGAAGACTACCTTTAAGTTCCTCTCAGACTCAATCCCGAACCCTCGCGCCGTGTTTCTTATCCGTGGAAAGCGCTACCTCTGCGAGAAAATGACTGCGACATTCACGGAGAACGGAATGTCGCAGCTCATCAAGGGTATCTTCTGGCCAATCGTGGAGGACTAAACGGCGGATTGACTTGCGTTCGTTTGCGCGGCTACCTTTTTGGGTCGGCCGCGTTTTTTAGGTGTATTCGGGTGAACGCCGTAAAGTACCCAATCAAGAACTTTTCGGTTAGCCTCGTCGATTTTACGCTTGTCGAACTCGATGTAGATGTCAGTAACAGTGTTACCGCCATGACCGAGAGCAGCCGCTATCGTCTCCTTCGGAATATCGAGGCTTGCTGCTATCGTTGCCCATGAGTGACGGGCCCAATAAGTGGTAAGTTCTCCAAGCTTCAGTTGGTCGCGGATTTCGCGGAGGCCGGTGCAGAGGTTGTTATAAAAGTGGCGGTAGTTGGCGTAGGTGTCCGTGAAGTTGAGCAGATGATTCTCACCTGCGTAACGCTCGATTATCTCGCGAGCCTCACGTTCCACCTTGATAGAGTAAGGCTTATGGGTCTTGGCGCGAATGTAGTCAACCCTGCCGCCGTTGATACATTTAAGACCGCACAAGTCCACGCAGTTTATGCCAATAAGCATAAACGTGAGTTTGAAGAAGTCGAGGTACTTCTGCTGCCATTCTTCGGTACACTGATGATTGAAGATGCGGCGCAGCGTTTCAACGTCGAAGTTGCGCTTGCGCGTCACCTCCTGTTTGATTTTGAAACGACGGAACGGGTAGTGAGTGGTGATTTCGCAGTCAATGGCGAAATTGCAGACGGCACGAAGATTGCGCATGTTTATGGCGCGGGCATTTGCAGACGGGGCTGTTATCGCCATAAACTCGTCAAAGTCCAACAACCACTCCAAATCGATGTCCTCGAATTTGAGAGTTTTGAAGGCGTCCTCAGAGAGGTATGCCTTGATGCGGTTGTATGTCGTTCGGTAGATTTCCTTTGTCCGGGGATTCTTTTTGTGGGCCATGAAGCGCTCGAACACTTTTGCGACTGTGTTCTGATCTTCTTCGGCCTTGGCGGGTTTTACGTCCTGGGGATTGATGACGGACTGAATGTGGTCGCGTATCTGGACCGCGCTCATATCGGCGAGCTTGCCCTCGTCGGCCAGTTTGAGGATGATAGTGTCAACCTCAATCTTGCGGGCGGCAATGTATTTGTTGTACATCATTGCCTCGGGGTGACCGACTACTTTTTCAGTCTGCGCGTTCCATTGTTTCTCGGTAAGGGAGATGCCGAGAGGGTAGGACGCAATTTTACGGTTTTGGGTGATGTTGATGCGGAGGGAGTAACCTTGTCCGCCTTTGAGCACCTTGCGGGTGTCGAGGTAAAATTTTGTTGTTACCATAAGGCTTAAAAATTTTACCTGTCTGTCAAAAAAAGTGGTGCTGCTGTTTGCGTGAGGATTTTTGGCGCAAACCTGGCGCAAACAAACCTCGGCAACTTTCGGCTTTTTCCGCCAATTTTCGGCAGAGCAGGTCTTTTTTTTTAAGCTTGCGTACTGCCTTTTTGAGGAAGAAAGGCGCTGATTTTCACACTATTTTAGTCTGATTATCAGCGCCTTTACTTAGCGGAGCGAGGGGGATTCGAACCCCCGATACGCTTTTGGCGTATACACGCTTTCCAGGCGTGCCTCTTCAGCCACTCGAGCATCTCTCCTTCTCAAAACGGGCGCAAGTTACAAAAAAAAACGATATGCCTCCGTTTTCGAGTACAAAAATATTCTTTTTTTTCCGGACTATCACCATACTCAGCCCAAAAAGTGCGTCTCATCCTACAAAAAGTTTAATTTTAACCTTTCGATGGCTTCATTTACGGGCGCCAGGATACATTTTCAATGCATTTTCGTATGTTTGTTCGGCAACCGTTTCCACCGGCAAACCGTAAACCTCCGCCACTTTCACCAATGTGTGCCGGATATATGCGCTTTCGTTCCTTTTACCTCGGTGAGGAACCGGCGACAAATAAGGGGCATCGGTTTCCAGCACCACCCGCTCTATCGGAATCTGCCGCAACACCTCCGGCAAGGCAGACTTTTTAAAAGTCAGCACACCATTGATACCTATCATGAATCCTTCGAACGAAAGCAACTCCCGTGCCTCTTCCACCGTGCCGCCAAAGCTATGGAAAACTCCTGCAACCCCTCTCGTACGAAAAGGAGTGAGCAGGTCCACCAGTTCTTTTTGTGCGGAACGGGAATGAATCATCAGGGGAAGACCGTATGACAGCGACCACTCCACTTGGCAACGGAAGGCTTCTTGCTGTTCTTTATAATAAGTACGATCCCAGTAATAGTCCAATCCCACTTCGCCGATACCTATAAAAGGATGGCCGACTTGCAACAGTGCCTCCATACGTCCGAGCACCTCGCCATAATCCGCTCTCACCTCCGTGGGATGAAGCCCCAGCATCGGATGAAAGAATCCCGGAAACTTTGCACACAATTCCAACATGGACGTGATAGTCGTCTCGTCTATGTTGGGCAGAAACACCTTCTCCACATCGTTCTGCAAAGCACGGGAAACCACCTCTTCCAAATCTTCGGCAAAAACCTCATCGAACAAATGGGCATGCGTATCAATTATTCTCATCACCGACTTCCCCGTTCCTTCAAGACTTCCGATTCAACAAACTTTGCGCCATCTCCCACAACGGTTCCTTCCGCTCCTCCGGCAAATTCACCTTATCCAGAATTTCACGAGCCCGTTCAAAATAGAAACGGATTTTCTCGTCGCACAAGGCACGGATACCCATCTTATCATACAGTTCTGTCACGGCGGCGATTTTTTCTTCGGGCGCATAAGTCCCCTCTTCTTTTTCCAACCACTGTTCCAACCGCTCACGGTCGGCAGGCAAAGCGCGCCCCAACGCATTAATCAGCATATAAGTCTTCTTGTTGCACAGGATATCCCCTCCTATTTTCTTACCGAAGACCGCCGGGTCGCCATATACATCCAAGTAATCATCCTGCAACTGGAAAGCCAGGCCGAGATTCTCGCCGAAACGATAAAGAAGTTCCGCATCCTGCCGGGGGGCATTCCCCAGCCATGCCCCGATTTTCAGCGCGCAAGCCAACAATACGGATGTCTTCAAACGAATCATCTCTATATATTCTTCTTCGCTGACATCCGCACGGGTCTCGAATTCAATATCGTATTGCTGCCCTTCTCCTATTTCAAGGGCAGTTTCCGTAAACAATCCCATAACGTTTCCCAATTGTTCCGCCGGACAACCCTGCTGCATGTAACGGTAAGCCATGACCAGCATGGAATCCCCGCTCAATATCGCGGCATTGTCGTCCCATTTCTTATGCACCGTAGCCATGCCCCGCCGCATATCGGCCCTGTCCATCAAATCATCGTGCAACAACGTATAATTATGATAAATCTCGATGGCCATGGCCTGGGATCCGATAACCTCCACCTTTTCCTTATAAAGGTTATAAGCCATCAACATCAATACCGGCCGGATTCGCTTTCCCCCCATCGAAAGGACGTAACGAATCGGTGCATAGAGTTCCGCCGGCTGACGCTCGAAGGACATTCCGGCAATCTCGCCGTTAATGTAGTCTAAAAGTTCTTTCCAATTATACATAGGCTATACTTTTCACAAAAAGAGGCTGCCGTGAGCAGCCTCCTTATTATACATTTTATTATTGCAATCTGAACATCACCGGCAATGAGAACTTCACACGTACCGGTTTACCTCTTTGCTTACCGGGACTCCACTTCGGCATCATCTTCAACACGCGCTCGGCCTCTTTCGACAAATAAGGATCCGGACTACGCACGATCTTAATATCTACAATAGAACCGTCCCTATTAACCACAAACTGAGCATACACACGTCCCTGAATACCTTGCTCCACACAAATGGGCGGATACTTGATGTTATCAGACAACCACTTCATACAAGCTTCTTCGCCACCGGGAAAACGCGGATTCTCTTCCACAATATCATAAATCTGGTTTTCATCCACTTCTTCTACGACAGGCCCCACCGGTCCGGTGGCAACCGGTCCCGTCACTCCTGTACCCGGATTAGCCACAATAGCCTGGTTTACCTCTTCCGAAGTTTCTACTTCTTCTTCTACCAATTCCGTCTCGTTGTCCACGATATTCAGAATTTCGGCAATTTTAGGAGCCGCTGCCGGAGGTGGTGCAGCTACTTCTTCCTGATGTGAAATGGGAATCATGTCCTCCTCAATAGCTGCAGTAAACACGGGTTCTGTGTCCTCAACAGCCTTCCTGTCGCGTTGTGTCCACTCGAATGCAACGAACATGGTAGCCAATACCAGCACAAAGCCTATCAGCAAGCTCGTGCTCCTCATGCCTTCGAGATCCGCCTTAAGTGATTTTTTAACTTCCATAATATATTAATTTTACGTATTCTTCATAACGGGACAAAAGTAGCATATTTTTTTTATATCTCATGCGCTTCGCCCCATTTTTTTTCCAATCTCACATTTTTTTTCGTTCCACACCCTAAATCGGACTTTTTCACGTTATATCTGCATAACGGTATGCCCATACGGAATTATCGCGCAAATATAATCAGATATTTCAGAAAATCCGTATCTTTGGCCACAAAATTCATTTCAGATGACGAAAAAGCTTATTTTAGCATTATATATCCTGCTTGCCGCCGCGTCGCATGCCCAAGAAAGCAACTCTGTGTTCAACTTCTTGGAAATGCCTGTGTCCGCACATTCCACGGCCTTGGGCGGACGCAATATCTCCCTGATAGAGGACGACGCGTCGCTCGTCTTCAGCAACCCCGCACTGCTCAGTTCCGTGAGCGACAAGACGCTGAATCTCAATTTCATGACCTACCTGCAAGGGTGTAACGTAGGGAGCGCGGCGTTTGTCAAGATATTGGGAGAACGTTCCACAATGGGCGTCACGGCGCAATATGCCCACTACGGCACCATGGACGAAATCACGGCCGACAACGTCACCGTGGGCTCTTTCTCGGCCATGGACATGGCTTTGAGCGGCATGTATGCCTACAACCTGAACGACCGGTGGGCCGGTGGGGCCACAGGAAAGTTCATCTATTCGAAATACGGCGACTATTCGTCTGTGGCACTAGCCGTAGACTTGGGCGTAAATTACTACAACGAGAACACGGATTTCTCGTTGTCAGCCGTAGCGCGCAACCTGGGCGGACAGGTAAAAGCATTCGGCGAAATTCACGAAAAGCTGCCCTTCTCCATGCAAATCGGTTTTACGAAAGGATTCGACCACGCCCCATTCCGCGTGTCCGTCACCCTCGTGGACCTGACACGATGGGACAAGGATTACTATTTCGCATCGGGCGAGGAGTTGTCTACAGGCAAGATGCTCATGAACCATCTGGCAGCGGGCGTGGATTTCCTGCCTACCGACTACATGTACCTGTCCTTGGGTTACAACTTCCGGAAAGCCAACGAAATGAAGGCGGCAGGCTCTTCCCACGCCGCCGGTCTTTGTGCCGGTGCGGGCATCCTGCTTTCCCGCTTTCGGACTGGCATACGCCCAGTACCACCTGTCCGCCCCATCTTTCGTCTTCAACGCGTCCTACCGCCTGTAAGGACAGACAAGTCCCCATTTCAGCTTATACATTATTATAATATACAGAACGACATGAAGAAAATCACGATTGCCATAGACGGTTTTTCCTCTTGCGGGAAAAGCACGATGGCCAAAGATTTAGCTCGCGAAATAGGCTATATTTACATCGACAGCGGTGCCATGTACCGTGCCGTCACGCTCTACTGCCTCCGGCACGGGCTATTCCACGGCGACGAGGTAGACACCGACCGCCTGAAAATCGCCCTTCCGCACATAGGCATCTCCTTCAAGCTCAATCCCGAGACGGGAAAGCCACAAACCTATCTGGACGGGGCGTTGGTGGAAGACGACATCCGTACGCTGGCCGTATCGTCCAAAGTCAGCATCGTGGCCGCACTCGGTTTCGTGCGCGAAGCCATGGTCAGCCTCCAACAACAGATGGGACGGGAAAAAGGTATCGTCATGGACGGACGGGACATCGGCACGACGGTGTTCCCCGATGCCGAACTCAAAATATTCGTGACCGCCTCGCCCGAAATCCGTGCCCAACGCCGCTATGACGAATTGCAGGCTAAAGGCGAAAAAGGCAGTTACGAGGAAATCCTGGAAAACGTGAAAGAACGCGACCGGATAGACACGAGCCGCACCGTAAGTCCGCTCCGTAAGGCCGACGACGCCATAGAACTGGACAACAGCCACATGACGATTTCCGAACAAAAGGAATGGCTCGCAGCCCGGTTCCGCAAAGCTGTCGGAGCAGAATAAAGAGGATTCCATGCAAATATACAAACCATTGCATACCAATAAGATAGAGACGGCTAAAAAATCTACTGAGAATGAAAAATCAATCTCTTGAGATTGAAAAATCGTTCTGCTCCGATTGATTTTCCATTCGGAGCAGAACGAAACGACAACTTCAGCAAAACGGAAAAAGGGACTGTACGGCACAGTGTTTAAAACTTAAAGGATTCTTACAAATGAAGATAGAGATAGACCAAGGGTCAGGCTTCTGCTTCGGCGTGACCCGCGCCATCAACAAAGCGGAAGAAGAGCTGGCACGGGGAGCCACGCTCTACTGTCTGGGCGACATCGTGCACAA
>ERZ780208.554-NODE-554-length-37161-cov-6.811136_pt1 | contig 37161 bp, 12 predicted proteins | sample MGYA00511167_ERZ780208 | MGnify/ENA primary metagenome ERZ780208 (study PRJEB29588, sample SAMEA2159202) | human gut metagenome | biome: human gut; feature: human-associated habitat; material: faeces | place: Denmark | collected 2008/2010 ...
GGTCTACGTCTGCTCCCCTCTGTCTGTGAACAGATAATTATTCAGCAGACCCTAAATAGAGTTATTCCGTTTGCCGTACATTGCGGAGACCCGGACCGGAAAGTAAAATGACTCATATTGCAGAGTAAAATGACTCATATTACAAAGTAAAATGACTCATATTACAAAGTAATATAGCCTGTATTACCGACCAATATAGCCTATATTATCGGTAAAACAGCCTGTCTTACTTTCCAATATAGCCTGTTTCACTTTCTTGTATGTCCTGTCTCACTTACCGGAAGGGCATGTCCGGCCTTGCCGTATGACTGCCGTCAGCGTCACGGGGCTTCCTGCCGGACTGCCATCACTGCCCCAATGTCCCCTTAGACACAAAAAAGAGGAGACCGCAGTGCAATCATAATCTTACGCCGCAGTCTCCTCACTTACGTGTCCTTAATATCAACGCCCTCCGCCGGACTGTTGTATATTATATAATAAGGTGTATCTTATTTCACTACGACCTTCTTGCCGTTCTTCACAACGATGCCCTTGAAGTTGTCGTTAACCTTCTGTCCGGCGAGGTTGTAAGCGGGAGCGTCAGCTGCAACCTTCTCTGCAACGGCGCTGCTGATGCCATCGCTACCACCTTTATACCAACGCGGGTCACCCACCTTCGTGTCAATCTTCAGAGTGAAGTCGCCGTTGTCCGGGTTTGTGAAGATGTCGGCAGAGCTCTGTTCTCCGGCGGGGAGGTCTTTGATGTCGTTCTTTGGGTAAACGCAGTCAGAGGTGCGGAGACAGTTTGTGAACGTCATGGTTCCGGCAGAGCGGGCGCCTCGTGCTGTTTCTACGTATGACTTACCGAGAATGACGTTTGTCATGGTCAGGTTTGTGCTCTGGCCATTGGCGTCCATGAAATAACGGCCGTCAGCCACGTTTTTGTAGAATGTACAGTCTGAAATGAACACGCCGTTAGCGATGGGAGCCTTTGAAGCCTCGATGAAGCTGCGCTGAGAAGTGTTGAATGTGGTGTTCTTGATGTCGAGCTTGCCGATGTTTGTGACATCTGTACCGAAATAGAATACGGAGTAACTGTTAGCGCTTGACATGTTTGTCATGACGCAGTTGTCGACAATGATGTTGTCAATCTTGATGGCCTCAGAACCCTGGGTGCGGATAAGCGAACGCTCCATGCCGTTGATTTCAATGCCTTTCAGCGACAGCTCGCCTACAGAGGCCGGCTTGCTCTGATTGATGAAATACTGGCATCCGCCGTCTTCAATCTTAACGTTGTCGAAACGGATGAAGTCGTGGTTGCCTTCGAGATTGAAGCTCTTCACGAACTTGAGCGTCGGTTTCTCGCCCTCGCCCTTGATTGTCAGTGAGAAGCCGTCGGGCAGATTGACGCCGGTCTTCTCGCCGGTCTCGCTCATGCCATAGACTTCAACCGTACCCCTTGTTCCGGGAATGACGATTTCGGCGCTTGTGCCGCCGGCGTCATCAGCAACGATGTTGATGAGTTCCTGAGTCAGAGCCTCGTCACTTTCTGCGAGAACATACTGATAGTCCTGTGCGTTGGCGCCGATAGCGCAGAGCGCTGTGGCAACTAAAGTAAAAATCTTCTTCATAAGTTTTGATTTTGTTTTTAATTAATAGTATAATGTAATCGTTTCTCCCGTGTAGTATTATTGCACTGCAAAGATAGCGAAAAACATTTATACCGGTATTCTTTTACTATTTAAAAAGTAGTAAATTTTAGCAAACAATAGAGTAAAATCAGAGTTTTTACCAACTTTCTGCCAAAAAAGACACTAAAGATACGATATTTTATATTATATTTGCAAAACCAAATAACGAGATACTATTAACAATAACAACAAACTAAAACAAAATTTTTATGTCTGAACAATTTAAGCGTATCAGAATGACGCTATTGCTGGCTCTGCTGCTCATCGCGGGTGGAGTTTCGGCACAGACTGTAAAAGTCACCGTGAAAGACTCCAACGGTGAACCAGTCATTGGAGCGAGCGTGATAGAGAAAGGAACGCGCAATGGTGGTGTTACGGATTTTGACGGTAATATCAGCGTCAAGATGTCGGGCAAGCATCCGCTTGTCATCTCATACATCGGTATGAAAACCAAGACCGTTGACCCGAAAGGCAAGACTGCTCTCAACGTTACGTTGGAAGATGATGCCGCAACTCTGAACGATGTCGTTGTCATCGGTTACGGCACGGTGCGTAAGAAGGACCTGACAGGTTCGGTGACTTCGGTGAGCGCCAAGCAGCTTGAGAACATTCCCGTGACAAACGTGACGGAGGCGCTGACCGGTAAGATGGCCGGTGTCAACATCACAACGACTGAAGGTTCGCCTGACGCAGAAGTGAAAATCCGCGTGCGTGGAGGCGGTTCGCTGTCTCAGGACAATTCACCTCTTTATATAGTGGACGGTTTCCCTGTTTCGAGCATCAGCGATGTGTCGCCCAGCGACATCCAGAGCATTGACGTCCTCAAGGATGCCTCTTCTACAGCCATCTATGGTGCCAAGGGTGCCAACGGTGTCGTGATCATCACGACAAAGAGCGGTAAGGAAGGAAAGGTGCAGGTCAATCTCAACGCCCAGTATGGTTTCCGCAAGTCAGTTGGTGAGGTAAAGATGCTCAATCCTTATGAATATGCTTATTGGCAGTATGAACTCTCTCCTGGTAGTAGCGCATACGGTTCGTTTGAAGATTTGGACATATATCGTTCTATAGCAGGTACAAACTATCAGGATGAACTTTTCGGCCGTACAGGAACGACTTCTCAGATCAGCCTGAACGTAAGCGGCGGCAGCAAGGAGACCAAATGGTCGGCAAGCTATTCCCGTAGTGATGACAAGGCAATCATGATAGGCTCCGGCTTTAGCCGCGATAACTTCAACATCAAGCTCCAGACCAAGCTCAACAAGTGGCTTACGCTTGACGTCAACGACCGTTTCTCATATACGAAGATTGACGGTCTGAAAGGCGGTGCTGACACACAGGAGTCCAGCAAGGCCTACTCTATAGCAGCACGTGCCATTGTTGACCGTCCTGTAGACGTTCTTCAGGGTGACGTGATGGAAGAGGAGAGCGGTGATAACTTCACCAGCACGATCCGTCGTGTCAATGCCACATACAAGCTCCAGACACGTCTTCAGAACAACATCAACTCCAGCCTGACATGGGAGCCGTTCAAGGGCCTGCGCTTTAAGACAGAGTTCGGTTACGGATGGCGCTATAACAACATGGATCAGGTCTGGGGACTGGACAACTCGGGTAACTCCAAGTTCGGTCATAGCGGACGTCCGTTTGCTTATCTTGAGAAGCGTGTGCAGAAGGAATGGCGCTGGGCAAATACAGTCAACTGGGACAAGAAAGGACTTCTCCACAAGGAAGACCATTTCAACGTCCTCATAGGTCAGGAAATGTCAAGCTCTTATTATCACGACACGAACATGACTTCTGTTGACTTTGACCGCAGTTCGACAATGGACCAGATTCTTGCAGCGATGGCCAACGGTACGGCTCTGCCCACAACGACATACATCAGTCTCAAGGACAACATGCTGTCATACTTCGGACGTATCAACTATACTCTTCTCGACCGTTACCTCATGACATTCACGATGCGTGCCGACGGTTCCAGCCGCTTCACTGACGGCAACCGCTGGGGCGTCTTCCCGTCAGTGGCTTTGGCATGGCGTATCACGGAAGAGCCTTGGATGAATGGCACGGACAAGGTTCTCTCGAACCTTAAGGCCCGTCTTTCTTTCGGTACGGCAGGTAACAACCGTGTCAATGCCAAATATATGTACACGACCTATGCAGTGGGTGCAACTAATGATAAGAGCATCTATTTCAACGAGAATACCGCTGTAATCCTGAAGCATGGCGATATGATGTCAAATCCCGACCTGAAGTGGGAGACGACCATCACACGTAACTTCGGTATCGACTTCGGCTTCTTCAACAGCCGCATCAACGGTAGCATCGACCTCTACTGGAACACAACCAAGGACCTGCTCATGCGTCAGACCCTTCCCGGTGAGTCTGGATATAAGTATCAGTATCAGAACATAGGCCAAACAAGCAATAAGGGTATTGAGTTCCAGACCAACGTAGTTATCGTTGACAAGAAGACATGGGGACTTGACTTCAACTTCAACGTCTCTTATAACCGTGGCAAGATTGACAAGTTCCCCGGCGGCGACGCATGGGAAAGCTCCGGATGGTCAGGTTCAGGTGTTGTCAGCTCACAGGATTTCAAGCTGCAGGAAGGCGGACGCCTCGGCGAGGTTTGGGGCTACCGTTATGCCGGTGTCTACACAACCAACGAACTCGAATGGAACGGCAGCTCATGGAGCATCCGCAAGGATGAGAACGGTAATCCTGTATGTGCCAACAGCTACGACCTGCTCAAGGGTACGCTCATGCCGGGTTCTCCCAAACTGGAGGATGTCGATGGCGACGGAAAGCTGACAGAGGACGATAAGGTCCGTCTGGGCAATACGATTCATCCGTGGAGCGGCGGTTTCGGTTTCAACGGCCGTTTCCTCAAGAACTTCGATTTCACCCTGTTCTTCAACTACCAGCTCGGCGGCAAGCTCATCAACGCTACACGCGCTGCAGCCAGCACATTCGGCAATAGCAGCCGTCACTATAACCTTAATGACGAATTCAGCCTGGCCAACCGCTGGACCCGCATAGATCCGGCAACCGGCGAGAACATGCTGGCTGGTACGTTTGCCAAGCAGTATATTGCTGCCAACGGCGAAGAGGGCTACTACAACTATATCAATCAGGTGAATGGCGGTAAGAGCATATACAATCCTGCTTCTGTGACCGACCGTCCTCTCATGGACTGGGATCTTGAAGACGCTTCATTCCTGCGTCTCCAGACAATCACGCTGGGTTATACCCTGCCGAAGAACCTCGTCAAGAAAGTTGGTCTGACGAACGTGCGCGTATTCGCATCAGGATACAATCTGTTCTGTTTCACCAGCTACTCAGGTATGGATCCCGAAGTTGATGCTTGTACAAGCACCCCGATGACTCCCGGTGTTGATTATGCGACATATCCGAGAAGCTATTCTGTCGTAGGTGGTATCAACGTAACATTCTAAGGGATAAAGCGAACAAAGAAGAAAAACTTAATATCAGAAATTAAAATATGAACAAGAGCATAAAAACAATATTCTGCGCCGGAGCATCGCTCCTCACGCTCGCGTCTTGCTCTGACTTTCTGGATCAGACATCACCATCGGAAATGTTCCCTGAAGTTGTCTATAATTCGGAGATATTCACAGAGCAGACCATAAATCTCGTTTATTCAGGTATGACGCTCGACCATACATACGGTTGCCGTATACCTCTTAACTATGCCATGAATACAGACTGCGAATTGGTGGATGCCGTTACGGACGATGCGACACGCAGTGCCAATGAGCGAGGACTGTGTAACTATGTGCCCAGTACGTCATGGAACCGTTTGCCTCAGAACTGGAGCAACATGTACACCATGATAGAGAACGCCAATCTTGCAATAGAGGGTATCAATGGTTCGGACATAAAGGACAATACCAAGATGCGCCACATGCTTGGCGAGGCTCTCGCCTTGCGTGCAATGCTCTACTTTGACCTTGTGCGCAACTATGGTGACGTTCCATTGAAGTTGGAACCGGCGAAGTCTGACGGTTCGAATCTCTACACACCGAAGACCGACCGTGATGTCATCATGGACCAGATTAGGACAGACCTTTGGGATGCTGCTGACCTGCTCCCGTGGGCCGGTCAGGACGGATACACGACGGAACATGCCACCAAGGGATTTGCCCTCGGACTTGCAGCCCGTGTAGCCCTTGCCGAAGCAGGATACTCAATCCGTGAGTCACGTAAGGACGGATATGTTGACCTTAGTGAGAAGCGTGAGGGACAACGTGGCATCAGCGATGCTACATATCCCACGATGCGCCCGGGTGACGCTAAGCGCAAGGAACTGTATGAGTTCGCAGAGAAGTGCCTTAGCAAGGTGATTGCAGAAGGACCTCACCGTCTTAACACGAGTTATGAGAACGAGTGGTATCTGCAGAATCAGCTTCGTCTGGACCAGACTTACTATGAGAACATCTTTGAGATTGCCCATGGCTTGAACATGTCGGGCGAGATGGGCTATACAGCCGGTATTCGTGTAAACAACAACCCGAACAACTTCGGTTACAGCAACTCATCCGGTAAGGTGAAGGTTCCTGCCACCCACTTCTATTCCTTCGACAAGAACGACCAGCGCCGTGATGTCTCATGTGCTCCTTACGAGCTCAGAGGCGCAGAGACGATGCAGACATTCACAAACCAGCCGTTCAACGGTATATACATCGCCAAGTGGGATGTAAGAAAGATGAGCGAGCAGTGGCTTGCCATGAACAAGGCCGTTGATAAGAAGACCGGTTATGGCATCAACTGGGTTGTTATGCGTTATTCAGATATCCTGCTTATGTATGCAGAGGTTGTCAACGAGCTTATCGGCCCGGATGGAGCAGGAAGCTGCGGCAAGGTTGCCAAGGATGCTCTTGCAGAAGTGCGTGCGCGTGCATTTGACGCAAGCCTGAAGGCAGACAAGGTTGACAACTATGTCGCTTCGGTCGCCACAGACAAGAAATCTTTCTTCAATGCCATCGTGAATGAGCGCGCATGGGAATTCACAGGAGAGGCTATCCGCAAATATGACTTGATACGTTGGGGACTTCTCACGGATAAGATTATTGATATGTTTGACAAGCATCGTGATAACATAGCCAATCATTATTATCCCGAGAAGCTGTTCTATAAGGAGGACGAAACTGCTCCCAACTGGTATAAGATTGACTACTCATCCGTCTGCTGGTTTAATGAGGATGTTCCTTCAAGCACGACAGGCATGAAAGAGGCTACATGGTTCGGTAGTGTATTCAAGGAGAACGATGCGGAAATACAGGATCCCAAGAACGAATTGTATAACTCAATGAGTGTCATCTGCCGTGGTCTTATCAAGTATGACCCGCAGTCGGGATATGTCGGACCGGCAGAGGTAGCCAACAGACATCTTATTCCGATAGGTTCAGAAACTATCAACAACTCTAATGGAACGCTTTCGAATTCGTATGGATTCTAATATCAAAAACAAAATGACAATGAAAACAATAAAAAGCATATTTGCCGTTTCGATGCTGCTTGCAGGTGGAATGACGTTGGTTTCATGTTCTGACACCAATGACTGGGATACCGATGGTTCCTATTCAAGGTTGTTTAGCATGGCAAGCGACGATATAAAAGTAGAAGCAGAAGATACATACGCTACTATATCTTTTGCTGGTATAAAGAACACACAGTATTATGTGATTGAACTCAGCACAGATACACTGTATGATGACATTCCGCTTGGCGGCACAGACCATTCCCGTGTCTTCGGACAGAACAAGGATATTACTCCCGGAAAGGCTGTTATCGTGAAAGGCCTGACGGGTGATACAAAGTATTATCTGCGTATAAAGGGATGCTCCGATGGAGTTGCAGATTCACGCTGGACTTATAATAAGAATGGTGCTGCGTTCAAGACAAAGGCAGAACAGATCTTTGATGAGACGGCTTCGGTTGTCAATGACAACAATGTCACTGTATATTGGGATCCTGCAAAGGAAGTCACCAATATCGTAGTGACAGACGCTGACGGTAATCCTGTGGCAAATTATGATCTCAGCGATACGGATAAGGCCAATGGCTCGTTTGAAATACAGGGCTTGTCTCCCACCACTACTTATATAATCACCATCTATAACGGTGAAGATAAGCGTGGACAACTCCGTGTAACGACTCCGGCCGCAATTCCTGATGCAGATTTCAAGTACTTCCTGGCATCGGAAGTTACAGTCATTTCACAGGAATTGATGAATCAGATTTCTGACGAAGCCATTGCTGCAGGAGCAGATCCGTCCAACTACAGTGTGACGGTAGCCATTCCTGCCGGCGTTAAGTTGGATATGGTCGGTGAGGATGCAGGTCAGCCCGCAGATGTGAAAATACCTAATGGAATGTCTGTGACATTCTTCGGTATGGCTGGTGGTCCCGCACCGGAATTGAGTCCTTCACGGTGTGTCAACGTTGAGGGAAGTCATGCTTTCGTAAGATTTGAGAATATGAAGCTGACCGATGGCGGTTGTCAGTATCTGATAAATCAGGGAACAAGCGCAACTCTCGGTGAACTTACATTCAAGGATTGCGTTCTTGACGGCTTCGCCCGCAGTATTGTCCGTCTGAAAGACAATGCTGTTACCTCGATTGGAAAGCTTAATGTTGAAAACACGATTATCAGTAATCAAGGTAAGGGTAGCTATGCTACATTCTACTTCAATAATGCCGCTTATACGGTAGAAGAAATAAACATTACCAATTCTACATTCAATACATTGCAGCATAACGTGATTGCCTGCTCAGGAGCAAACGTGAGAGCAATCAATATCTCTAACGTAACTTTGTATAATGTGATAGGCGGAGGACGCTATTTCGTCGATGCAAATGGTGTGAACGTTGAGGTCAAAGTAAGCAACACGATATTTGCCAAAACGTTCTCCGATACAGCAAGAGGTGTACGTAGCGGTGGAACGACAACGTTTGTTGACTGCTATATGACGAGTGACTTCATATTGGGAAGCAACAAGTTTGAGGTTGACAATATGCTTGAAGAAACATCTGCAGGTATATTCCAGGATCCTGAAAATGGCAACTTCACTCTCAAGGCTTCGTTCAAGGCTGGTGACCCCCGCTGGATACCGGTTGAGGACTGATTCACAGAAGTGATACAGGCTTGACGTCCTTTTCTGTTCCCATTTAAAAATATGTGGGAAAGGGACTGAAACAGAGAAATCCGTTGTTCATATCTGGACAACGGATTTTTTAAATCATCCTGTTTCTTTCTGTTCGTTAAAAGCAGACAGCCCGATGAGCAATCATCGGGCTGTCTGCTTTTATCTCCGTCTTGTCGACATATACATAGCCGTCATTTCTGAGGCTTTCAAAATCCTGTATTCCGATGGGGTATATCATATCTCAAATCTTTATGTTCCGCAAGAAAACAGTGGGATGGACCTTGTGTGATTTATCCACGGAAAGACTGGTTGCCGCCTGTTTTGTGCAAAGATAATGTTTTTTTAGGGACAAAGCGGAAGTAACAATCAAAAAAATACGCAATTACCGCCAAAAAGTAAACACGTATATAATATTTTATCGCTATCTTTGCAGGAGATGGGCCGCACCTCAGCAAGTTCAAGCAAGCTTGATTACTTTCGGTTTGCACCATCTTTGCAATGTCTGCAGCTTGCCGCGGGGCTCCGTTGCTCCTCCGGTTGGCGCAGTTTATTGCGGGCTTCTGTTGCGTTGCCCGGATATGGAAGGACGGCTTGGCGGCCGGAGAAAGGTCGGAAAGGCAGGGCCTAAAACTCCATAAGACGGGCCCAAAAGAAGAGAAGCAACAGCATTCCAAGCCCAAAGCACAAGCCCCAAACGGCAGAAACAATGAACATCAAGAAACTAAAACAACAAGAACGACAAACAAAATAACGATTATGAAACTCAAAGGAAAAATCGCAGCGGGCGCAGTTGCGCTCATGCTCTCCTCGGCCGGCGTTCCGGCTATGGCTCAGGACGCTCAGGAGAAGACACCGGCCTTTCCCGGTGCCGAAGGTTTCGGACGCTACGTGACCGGAGGACGTGGCGGCGCGGTATATCATGTGACCAACCTTAACGATTCCGGCGCGGGTTCCCTGCGTTGGGCTCTCGGCCAGAAGGGAACGAAGACTATTGTCTTCGACGTTTCGGGAACAATCCATCTTGAGTCGGCGCTCAATATTCCCGGAAGTACCACCATTGCCGGCCAGACTGCTCCTGGCGGCGGTATCTGTCTGGCTGACTATCCCGTGTCGATCAAGGGTAGCAATGTCATCGTGCGCTATATGCGTTTCCGTCTCGGCAACAAACATGTCCTCAAGGACGGTGCCGACGGATGGGACGGCTTCGGCGGCTTCGACACCAGCGACATCATGATAGACCACTGTTCCGTGAGCTGGAGCATTGACGAATGCTGCTCCGTGCTTGGCAACAGGAATACCACACTCCAGTGGAGTCTCGTGGCTCAGAGCCTTGTCAACTCCGGCCATACCAAGGGCGCCCATGGATATGGCGGCAACTGGGGCGGTTCCGGCGCGTCGTTCCACCACAACCTGCTTGTCCATCACGGCAGCCGTACCCCGCGCCTCGGCCCGCGTCCCACGACACAGCTCGACGAGCGTATGGACATGCGCAACAACGTCATCTACAACTTCGGCGGCAACGGATGCTACGGTGGAGAGGGCATGACCGTCAACATCGTCAACAACTACTACAAGCCCGGTCCCGGCACTCCGACCGACAAGAAGGGCTACCGCATCGCCGGTGTCGGCGTGCGCACACAGTCGTATGTGAACCGTTATCCTGATTATGCGCCGGCTCTCCATCTCTGGGGAAAATACTATGTGACGGGTAACTACAACACGAAGTACACCAATGTCAACAACGACAACTGGACGTACGGTGTCATCAATCAGGTTGACGTCAACGACTGCGACGGCACGTTCACGGCCAAGACCAAGGACACCATCAAGCTGGCGTCACCCATGCCGTTCGTCGCCACCACGACTCACAGCGCGGCCGACGCCTATGAGCGCGTGCTGGCCTACGCCGGAGCAAGTCTGAGCCGTGACACGTTCGACGAGCTCATGGTCAGCGACACACGTGACGGCAAGGCTACATACACCGGATCGGGACTGAGCAAGGGCTTCATCAACTCTCAGGACGACAACAAGCCCGCCGGTGCTCCGGCCGACTGGAGTGCATGGCCGACGCTTGTGAGCACCGACGCTCCTGTCGACACTGACGGAGACGGTATGCCAGACGCTTGGGAGACGGCCAACGGTCTTAACCCCGACGACGCTTCCGACGGACCGCAGAAGGCTGCCAACGGCTATACCAATCTTGAGAACTATCTCAACAGCCTCGTGGCCGACATCACCGAAGCCCAGAATGCCGGAGGAACAGTTGAGGGCGACATCGAGTACGCCGATGTTGTCAACGGCTATGAGATATCTCCAGTGACATCCACGGACGACAACTGGAATTTCGACGGCGGCTTCAGCATCACGGCCAAGGGCAAGAATTATTCGACAGGAAAGGGATGCGGCATCCAGGGTATCAAATATTCGAGAAACTTCGATTATACCGTCAACATCCCTGACGGCATCTCCATCACCGGCGGTACGTTCACGGGCTACTGTAACGGTGCCGGCCAGACGGCTTATCTGGCCAAGTTCGGCGGTGATACATACGGTGCAACGGACTACACTTTCAACGGCACCGACGCCTCGGAAGCCAAGACCCACAGTGTGACACTGTCGAAGCCGGTCACCGGTTCGCTCCTCGTCCGTTTTGGCGGCGACAATCAGGTCGTGATGAATATGACGCTGTCAGCAGGATCTTCTTCCGGTATTGAGGAAATCTATGCGCCCTCAACGCTCTCCGGAGCTGACACACGCATCTACACTCTCGACGGACGCCTCGTCACGGGAGATGTCCGCTCACTCTCCAAGGGTGTCTATATCATCAACAAGAAGAAGGTTGTTATAAGATGAAACGGCTGGGAAAATAGTTTTTCAACGTCCTGTAAACCGGGTCACGCGGCAGCATCTGTCTGCCACGTGGCCCGTTTTTTCGGGGGCATCTCACTTGTTTGAGTGATACTGAGGTCGGATGATACCGCAGACATTGCTCTCTTGTAAACATTGCTGCGCAAAAAACGGTGACAAATAAAAATCTCGTTTTAGAGCGGCAGAAAGGTACTGGAAGCGTGACGGAGATAATCCGGTTCTGCCGTAAGGGCCTCCCGAGGTTGCGGCGGGGGCCTTACGGCATTGCAACAACGGCCCCGTTGCACGACGAAAGCGGCCCCGCCAGAACCCTGGGAGGCCCTTACGGCAGAGCAAATCATGACATTTTGGCCGGAAAAAGCGGCTTCTCGGCGTTCTGATATTGCACAGATTTCTTAAATACGGTATAATCGTTTGAACGCCAGTTGTTTATGCTTGCACGCGCAAAACTTCATTATTTGCGTCCAACGATGAAATATTTTCGAAAGTGCCCGCTTCTGATGCCGTTTAGATGGCATTTTTAACACTTCCTGTCAAGTGTTTTCTGATAGCTATCTTTCAATGAAAAGACACAAAGGTTTTATAAGTACGGCTGTTCGGAAGATAAAGAATGGACTTGTAGATACGTCACACCGTGGCGTCTGCGATGCAAAAATGTGAACTCATGCTGTAGCGGATTTGCAATCATGACTGGTACTCGTGATTGCAAATCCGAACAGCATGTCATTTAAAGTATTAAGTATGTTGCAACAATTAGTTTATAGTTTGAACACAGAGCCACGGAGCCACTGAGGACAATATAACTTTGTGTCTCCGTGGCTCTGTGTTCAAAAAAACTCATTATAAAGTAATAATGAAGACTTACTTAACAATAACTATTCTCCCTCCTCCCTCCACGCTCCTCCTCGAACCACCTCAACCCGCAAATAAAAAGAGGCTCCCCTGCGTCCGCCGTCGTGGCGGGGCAGGGGAGCCTCAATCTATTCAGAGGTTATTGGCTTTCGCAGTGTTGATTATCTGTTGATCTTTGTTGTTGTCTTGCTGCCGTTCTCCAGCGTCTGGACGCGGATGACGGTGCCACGGTAGGAGTCGTTGACACGGATGCCCTGCAGATTGAAATACTCAGTCTTGATGGCGTTGGTGCCTTCGGCGTTGACCGTGCTGATGGCAGAACCGATGGTGGCGATGGTAGCTTCGCTCAGACCGCCCATCTCGTTGGCAGCGCGTACGGACCATGTGGCCGTAGCGTCGTCAGCGGTGTAGGAAGGTTCTGTCGTGAAGGCAACGACCTTGCCGTTCTTGCAGACTGCCCAAAGGAGAACATAGTTGCTCTCGGCCCATGTGATGGCCGTTCCGTCGATGGAGACATTGGCGGGAGCCTGTGCCTGCTCTGTGTAGAGAGTGGGCTGCCAGTCGCCGAACATGTTGGTCATGTCAGCTGCCTCGGCTGCCTCTTCTGCTGAGAGCACGGGGTTGTTGGGATGATTGTCAGAGAAAGTCTTCTTGCGGCTGCTCAGGTCGATGACTGTTCCCGTCTTGGTTGTCGAGTTGTATTCGGCAAAGCGTTTTGGCCAGCCGTCTCCCATTTCGTTCCAGCCGATGGCTGACGGCTGAACTTCCATGCGTGTGTCGATGTAGAGAGCACTTGGAGTGCCGTTACCCCACGGGCGGCCGAGGGTGTAGTTGCCGTCGATGTCGTCAGCCTCACCTTTGATGACGCAGTCTTTGAAGACATAACCGTATTTGTTTGACTGAGAGGGTACGGCAAGATAACCACCCTTTTCGCACATTACGAGATCTACGGCGTTGTAGTAGGCGTCACCCTTACCGCAGAGGAAGTCGGTGCGTCCGCGGAGACGTCCGCCCTCGAAGTAGTAGAGACCGCTCTCCTTGTTGGAAACCCAAGTGTCCTGATAGCCGTGGAGACATACGTTCTTGTAGATGGTCTTTGTTCCCTTGTCTTGGACGGCGATGTCGCGTCCGTTCTTGTCTCCCAGACCGGTTTTGATGGTAATGTCTTGGAAGTAGATGCCAGATACGGAACCCTGTATCTGGAGAACGTCGCTCTTGCCGATACCCTCGTAGACGCTCTTGGTTCCGAATTTGTCGGTAAATTTGTCTTCTGTTATTGAATTCGTCACGATAGCTCCGTCTCTGCTCTCACCGATGATGGAGATGTTTGACGAATTGATGTTTGTTATCGGGCTGGGATATGTCTTGCCATTGTCGCAGTTGATGGTGGCTGTCTTGCTCTGCGGGAGCTTGTATGTGCCGTCCATTACGAAGATGCGGAAGCGCTTGCTCTTGTCCTCGCGGCTGTCGGCTGCGGCGATGGCAGCCTCCATTGTGCCGTCGGTCGGAACGACGAAGTCATAAAGAGCCTTGGTCACAACGGGCTTCAGCATGGTGCGGAAGTTTATTGTGATGGCCTGCTCGGTGGCGATGTCGCTAAGGTTGGTCACGGCTCCTGCCGGGAGGGTGAACGTATAGTCGGTGTCGTAGTTGAGATTCTTGTATGCGAATGTCATTGTCTTGCCGAATACGACGGGTTCGAGTTTCTGCTCGCCCAGTGTTGCTGTGGCACCCTCTGCTGCCTTGATGCGCTTGTCGAATGTGAGGACAATCTTGCCGGAAGCAGATGCGTTGCTGGCTCCTTCGGTCGGAACTGTATTTACCAAAGCGGGTGCTGTCGGGTCGTAGGGCTGCTTTGCGCTGCCGATGATGAAGACATTGGCTATGGCGTTACCGTCGTTGGACGATGAAGTTCCTTCAATGGGTGATGTCTTGTCTGCAATCCAGCGGATGTAGAGCTTTTCTGCGTTGTTGGCTGTTGCCGGCATGTCAAATTCAGCGGGGATCCAGTTCTTTGCACCTTCGAGGGTGATTGAGCCGATATTCTCCCAGGCTGTGCCGTCACGTGAATACTCAACATCGTATGTCGTGTATGAGTTGTAGTTGTAGGCCATCTCAAATGCAACCTTGATGTTCTCAAAGGCGCCGGCGTTGACCATGGTCTGCCAATAGTAGTGACCGATATCGCCGTTGGATGTTCCGGTCTTCCAGTTGACAGCGGCAGGACGGCCCTCATAGCCTCCTGCTGCCTCCTGACTCTTGTCGAGCCATCCGGAAGACTCGCCGGTCTCCTCGTTGACGAGGTTGAAGGTGGCTGCGTCGTTGTCTGCTGCGGCAAAGTCGGCCTTACGGCCGTTGTTGCCCGGACGCCAGAAGTCCCAGCCGGCGATGAAGTCAATGGCGGAATAGTTGGCTGTGACGGTCTTGTCTTCGGTCATGTTGAACGTAATCTCAGAGCTTGAGGTTCCGTCGCTCCAGTTGGTGAAGGTCAGAATCTTGTTGCTGGATGCTGTCAGGGTGACGGTAGTTCCTTCTTCATACATGTTCTTGCCGTCAACAACGGTGGGGGCTGGTGTGGGCTGAACCATGTAGAGGTTGGCTCCGCCCTCGACGCTGTATGTCAGCTCGTATGTCTTGACGGCCTGGAAGTGGGCAGTAAGCTCGGCGTTGCCGTTCATGATATATGTGAACTTGGCGTCCTCGCTGACCACGTTGCCTTCTGCGTCGGTCCAGTTCAGGAAGTGATAGCCGAAGTTCTGGGTAGCGGTGAGCTGTACCTCTGAGCCTTCGTCATATTCGTCAGCCTTGGGATAGACGCTCACGGTTCCTGCCTCTTCGGGATCGGCCTTTGTTGTGAGTGTATATTTCTCTATTTCGGCCACGGTTCCGTTGACTAAACCTTCGATGCGTACGTCACTGAAACCGCCTTCTTTCGTTGTTCCTACACCGACGGTGGCATAGAGATGGAAACCGTCGGCCGATGTCAGCATCTGCTGTTGCTCTTCGGTGAGGGTGATGACAAACTGGTTGGTGTAGTTTGCTGAGCCTCCGAACTTGTCTTCAGACTGTGTCTTGTTGTTTCTCGGAGCAGTGAAGTTGCCGAGGTCAACGGTTGTTCCGTCGTCAAGTTTGGCCGTAACGGTCACACCATTCTCTGCGTCGGTACCGAAGCGCTGTATGTATGAGCTGACCTTTGTGGGTGTGAATGTGAGTCCCATAGCCGGTTTAACGCTCCATTCCACTGCGTTGGTGCTTTCAGAGGGTCTGATCTTCAAGAAGGTGACGGCGTTTCCGTTCTCGTCAACGGCTTGTCCTGTTCCTGTACCTTTGACCTGCATGTCGCCGAGGTTCACGGACACGATGCTGAATGCTCCTGCGGGCAGGAGGGTGCTCGTAGTCTCGTATGACGATTCGTTGTTGAAGTCCCAGATGATCTTGGCCGGTTCGTCGGTGTATGTCTTTCCGCCGGGCGTGCTTACTACGGGCAGCGTCACCTTGACGGTGCGATAATAAGAACCGTCGCCGATGATGATATCGATGGTCTCGGCCGTGCCGCCGATGGTGTAGTTGATGGTTGTGCCCTGAGCGTAGTCGGTCTGGCCGTCGATGGTCGTAGTGGTGATGGAGCCGTAAGCCTCAAGTGCGATTGTGGCGCCCTTGCACGACGGAACGGTCAGCTTGGTGCCGGCGTTCATCTGTGCCCAGTCAGTCCAGTTGGCGTTGGCAATCTTACCGCCGTTGTTGGTGTCGAAGTCGAGCTTCACGTCAATGACCTGTCCGTTGACCGTGGCCTGTGTTACCCACACGCCGGTCACGTTCTGATAGCCAACGATGGGTGCGCCGCTCTTCTGCTGGAAGTCGAACGTGAGCGTCACGGCGTCGGTGCGGTCAGCCAGCGACACGGTGTTGGCGGTGAAGACGGGCGACAGCTCAAGGTCTTTCTCCAGCTTGATGGTCTGGCCGGGAGCATACGTGTCCGTGCCGTCGGTCCATGCCGTGAGGGTCTTGCCCTCGGCGTAGAGCGTGAAGTTCTTCGGCAGGGTGTAGTCCGTGCCCATGTCGGCCTTGATGCCTGCGGGCAGTGTGCCCACGGCCTCGGCGCTGCCCATCGTGTAGCTCACTGTTGCTTGTGAGGGAGCTTCATTTACGGCTTCCACCGAGAGATACGGAGTGTAGCTGCTCGTGGTGATGGTCAGCGTGGTGGCCTCGCCGCGGTAGTAGCCGAAGGTGGCGTGGGCGTCGTCCTTGCTGTTCTTCCAGCATCCAGTCTTCTCCGTTGCGAAGGCGGCGACTTCGTTGCCGGCGGCGTCGGTCACCTTGACGGTGTGGCCGGCATAGTCGCAGTTGCCCACGCCTATCTTCACCATGCCGTCAACGGGAATGACGAGCTTGGCGCCGCCCCATCCGTGGTCGTTGTGATACTTACCGCTGATGACGGCATTGGCTGTGGGCTCTGTAGCCTCCACACGCGTCATTGCACCGTCGTCGGCGATGACGAAACCGAACTCGACGTTGGATTTGTTGGCGAACTCATCGTCGGTGAGAAGCCACTGTCCCGTAAGGTCGAGCTTGATGTCCTTAAATGCCGCGCTTGCCGGAATCATGCCGGCTAGACAGAGCAAGAGCAGGACCAATCGAAGGATTCTTCCTTTTGTCATAATTTGTTTGATTTGGTTTTGTTAGTGAATTAATAGTAAATAGTAGAATTCTTTCTGTATCATAAAAGCGGTACTTTTCGTAACCCGTAGATGATGTGCTGCAAAGTTACGGATAAAGTATTAGTCGAAGGTGGCTTTTTTGTTGTTTAAGTAGTAAAAGCAGGAGTGGTTGCGGTGACTTCGTCGGTATCTTCTGAAAATACAGGTCTGAAGTCGTCCGCAACCACTCCGGTCGCTTTATTTGTTTATCATCATCTTGCTTATGCGGCGTCCGTTGTCGAGCGTGGTCACGCGGATGACGGTGCCCTTTGCCGACGGCGGGACACGCACGCCCTGAAGATTATAGTATTCCGTACGCACGGGTTTGCCGGCGTCACTGACGTTGCTGATGGCCGTCACACCGTTTTCGATGGCTTCAACCACGGTGCCGTCTTCACGGACATAGCGCGGATAGTATTCCTTAGGTGTGGATATGGCGTCGGTGTTGCCGCCCGTCACGATGTCCTGCACGAGACTGTTGCAGTAGACCTCGATGTTCGAATACCATCCTTTCGGGTCTATCGTTGTCTTCGCTGCGTCGGAAGCGTCGTTGGGATTGAGCCCGTTGGCGCGCTCCCAGTCGTCTGGTATGCCGTCATTGTCGGAGTCGAAGCCCGCGGGACGTGAGCCTGTTCCGAAGTTTTCTTCAGTATAGCCGTTGACGTCGGAGACGAGGTCGATAAGTCCCCATTTGCCCGTCACGGAGCCTTTGTATGTGGCCTTGCCGCTGCGGGCCTCCGTCATGTAGCGTGCGTCGATGTCGTCGCGATGGAGTGAGGCGCCGCAGTAGGCCAGCACCTTTTCGAAGGCGTTCTCGGCCGTGTGGGTGGTGACGTCGCCGGTGGGTGCGGGCTCGTCCATCTTTATCTTCACGCACGACTTGCCGCTCGTGGTGATGTGGGGCACGTTGTCGCCGTACATGTTGTTCGGGTCTTCCGAGTATGTCTCTCCGTTGACGGTGTAGACGCCCTTGTCATAGCTCACGCCGGCCCAGTCGCGGTTCTTCTTCTTTGTACCTGAACTTGTCTCGGTGGTGTTGCCCGAGATGTAGTAGCGGCTGGTCATGCCGTAGTATTCGGGATGCTTGCTGTCGGAGTTGCCGCTCGTAGATACGGTGACGAGGGTGATGCGCTCCTGGTTGCCGTTGCCGGAGTTGCCGGCCTTGAAGTAGTTGTTGACGATGTTTATCTGACCGCCACCGGGTCCGCCGTAGCATGTGCCGGGGCAGTTGAACATGACGCAGTTACGGAGATCTACGTTCTCGGCCTGTGCGGGATTCTCCCACTTATACGTGTTGTAGTCGTAGTTGCTGGTGTAGCCCGTCCATCCGTAGCGTGCGCCGTTGAAGCGCGGGCCGCGGTTTGTCACGCTGGCTATCATGTTGTGGTGGAAACTGGCGAGCTTGCCGCCCCAGATTCCGCCGTAGCCGTGGGCTCCCTTGCTGTGGCCGGGATTTGAGAGGCTCTCGGCGATGGTGCACCACTGCATGGTGAAGTTGTTGTTGTCGTAGAACGATGCCACCTCGTCAATACTCCAGCTGAACGAGCAGTGGTCAAGCATGATGCCCGTATAGTTCCGTCGCCAGATGGCGTCGGCACCGTCATTGATGTCCTTCTCCTGGCCGCGGCGTGAGCGGATAAATCGGATGATGTTGTTGCCGCCCGGCTGTACGGTGTAGTAGCGCAGAGTGATGCCGGGGTAGGGTGCCGTCTGTCCCATGACTGTGGTGTTGTTGCCTATCTTCAGGTCGGACTTGAGGGCGATGACACCGGCAACGTCGAAGACGACAATCTTCTTCGAGTTGCCTTTCACGGCCTCGCGGAACGAACCGGTGCCGCTGTCGTTGAGGTTGGTCACGTGGACGATTTTACCGCCGCGGCCGCCCGTTACGTAGCGTCCGTGGCCTTCGGCTCCAGGGAAAGCCGGCGCCTTTGACGATGTCTGTGCCGTGGCCGCTACAGCCATGGCTGCAAGTGATAGTGTGAGTATCTGTCTTTTCATATATCTGTTTTAATATATTTGCCTTGTTGTGATGTTGTATGTGTGGTGCACCTTATTAATATATATGCTCATAAGATGAGTCGCACCTTATTATATATGTATTATATCGCGCTGCCGATGGCATCGCTCACGGTCCCGTCTTCACGGACATAGCGCGGGTAATATTCCTTTGGCGTCGTTATGGCGTCGGCGTTGCCACCCGTCATGATGTCCTGCACGAGGCTGTTGCAGTAGACTTCGATATTGGTGTATCCGTCTTTCGGGTCGAGCGTTGTCTTGTTGGCGTCCGAGGCGTCGGCAGGATTGAGACCGTTCGCCTTTTCCCACGCATCGGACATTCCGTCGCCGTCGGTGTCGAAGTCGTCGGGGCGTTTTCCCGTTGGGAATGTCTTCTCGGTATAGCCATTGACATCGGAAACGAGGTCGATGAGTCCCCATTTTCCTGTAATCGAACCTTTATATGTGGCTTTTCCCTCGCGTGCCTCCGTCATGTAGCGTGCGTCAACGTCGTCGCGGTAGAGTGACGCACCGCAGAAAGCCAGCACTTTGTCGAACGCCTTTTCGGCCGTATGGGTGGTGATGTGGCCAGCGGGGGCCGGCTCGTCCATCTTTATTCGCACGCACGGCTCGCCGCTGTCGTTCTTCACATGTGCCACGCCTGTGCCGTAGAAGTTATTCGGGTCTTTTGAGTATGTTTCGCCGTTGATGGTAAATACGCCCTTGTCATATTTCACTCCGTCCCAGTCGCGGTTCTTCTTTGTCGTTCCCGTGAGGGTCTCGGTGGTATTGCCGGCTATGTAGTATCGGCTCGTCATGCCGTAGTATTCCGGATGATTCTTTCGGGAGTTGCCGGCGGTCGATACGGTTACGAGGGTTATGCGCTCCTGATTGCTCTTGTCACGCGGACCGGCTTTGAAGTAGTTGTTGACTATGTTTATCTGTCCGCCGCCGGGTCCGCCGTAGCACGAGCCCTGACAGTTGTACATCACGCAGTTGCGGAAGTCGACGTTCTCTGCCTGTACGGGGTTCTCCCACCGGTATGTGGCGTAGTCGTAGTTGTCGGTATAGCCCGTCCATCCGTAGCGTGCGCCGTTGAAGCGCGGGCCGCGGTTGGTGACATGGGCAATCAAGTTGTGGTGAAAGCTGGCCAGCTTGCCGCCCCATATTCCACCGTAGCCGTGGGCGCCCTTGCTGTGTCCTGGGTTTGAGAGACTTTCAGCGATGGTGCACCACTGCATCGTGAAGTTGTTGTTGTCGTAGAACGACGCCACCTCGTCAATACTCCAACTGAATGAGCAGTGATCGAGGATTATGCCGGTCTTGCCGTTGTCATAGATGGCGTCAGCGCCGTCGTTAATGTCTTTCTCCTGTCCGCGGCGCGAGCGGATGAAGCGTATGATGATGTTGTCGTCACAGCGCAGGGTATTGTAGCGCAGCGTGATGCCGGGGTAGGGGGCAGTCTGTCCCTCGATTGTGGTGTTGGCGCCGATGTTGAGTGTTGACTCCAATGGTATTACGCCGGCCACGTCGAACACGACAATTTTCTTTTCGTTGCCTTTCACGGCAGCACGCAGCGAACCGGCGCCGCTGTCGTTGAGATTGGTGACGTGAATGACCTTGCCGCCGCGGCCTCCGGTGACATAGCGTCCGTGTCCTTCGGCTCCGGGGAATGCCGGTGTCTTTGCCGGAGACTGGGCAGTGGCAGCTGCGGTCATGGCGCATAGGGAAAGGGAGAGGAGAGATTTTCTCATTTTCTTTTATGGGGTGGTTATGGGAGTTATGGGAGTCTATGGGAGAACAATGGAATATAGATTGGAGGGAAGGGAGTTCCTGTATCATTCCCTTTCAAATGACAGGAGCTAAAGATGCTGCATGGGGCAGCTTCTTTAACTCCTTGCCATGTATATTCATGCTCGGTTCTTCTTTTCCGACTGTTGTTATTGCATCCTGTTGAGACCCTCCCAACGCACGTTCCATGTGCCGTCCTTGGGGAAGCCGGGGTTGAGGACATCCTTGCAGCCGTCCCATCCGGCGCACATCATGGCCACTGCGTCGAGCAACGAGCCGTTGCCCGGCAGATAGAGGCGCAGACGCTTGGGCTCCTGATAGTTGTGGCCGCTCTTCAGGTATGTGTTCTTGCCCTTGTTGATGAGCAGAGCTTCGAGAGCTGTGGCCGGTTCGCCGAGGCGGGCGGCGCACATGGCTATCATGCCGTAGTCCCATCCCCAGGTCGTGTCCCAGTTCCAGTTCTTCATCACCCAGTCGAGCGTAGCCTTCATCTTTGCCTCGTCATACTGGCCCGTGGCGGGCAGCAGACCGCAAGCACCGAGCACGGCGGGGTGGTCCGAGCGTGATTTCATGGCGAAGTCCTCGGCCGAAATCTGCTTGGCCGTGTTCTGTCCACCGGTGTTGAACGGGTCGAAACCGGCCGACTTGGCCTTCGGGTCAAATGCCTGAGAAGGCTCGCCGGCGGTGTAGATGCCGTCTTTCTCGGCCAGACTGCCCATGCGGCTGATCAGTTCGTCCCATTCGGCATTGCGCTCCAGACCCTGACGCTCGCGCCACTTCTGCGCAACGTTGAGGCCGTAGACCCAATAAACCTGCTCGAACGGATGGTTGAACGAAAAGTCCTTTGACATGGATTCCTGCATGGCCGTCTGTCCGAATAGCTTGATGTCGCCTTTCTTCGGTGCGCATGCCTTTGCGAAGTCGGCCATGAACTCAGCCGTCTCCTCCACCTGCTTGGCGTATTTCTTCAGAGTCTCGCCGTTGGGCTTGGCGCGATACATTTCCTCGGCCATATATATATAATGTGGCTGCTGCCATGTGAGGAACGAACCCACGTTCGACGGAGACTCGCCGGCCCACGGGTCGGTCATCTTCATCCAGCGCACACCCTTGAATCCCTGACGCTCGGCAATCTTCTTTGCCACGGGATAGGCCGTCTCGTTGTACCAGTCGAGCATCGTCGCAACGACCTCGGGACGCTTCCAGAGGGCGAAGTCGACGGCGTGCCACCATGTCATCTCCAGATGGGGACGGCCGTACCACGAGTTGTATGTCAGACCGGTCTCCTGCGGAGGCGTGGTGTTGGCGCAGTTGATGGCCGTCAGATACTGTGAGAGCACAGTGCGGCGCTCCAGTTCCTTGGCGCGAGGGTCGGTGCAATTGGAGAAATCGACAATGGCACCGCTGTTCCAGAATCTCGGCCAGTACTTCATCACGCCCTTCAGCGCCTGATCATATTCAAACGCACCCGGGCGCATGCGGTTTTGCTTCGGTGTATATTCGGCGCAGAACGACAGCACGTCCTCCTTGCTTACGAGTGCGAAGCAGTGGGGCGTATCTGTCTCCTTGATGGAGGCGTTGCCCTCCCATGTCACGGTCACGTAGTAGCGTGTGCCGTCGATGATGCGCTCGATTATGGCCGAGCAGCTGTCGGAGCTGACAATCTTCGAACTGTGTTTCTCCGGCTTTGTCCAGTCGTTGGCGTCATCGGCGTGCTTGCCTGAGGGATAGGAGAAGCGGAAAGTCACGGCGGCGCGGCCCTCGTGGAGCAGCGGCGACTTGATGCGTGCGAAGATGGCGTCCTTGTCGGACATACACGCCGTGGTCACCTCGACGGGAGTGCCGTCGGCAGTGAAGCGCGACTCAATCGTTCCGTCCCACAGAGCCTGTTCCTGACGGACGTTCTTGAGTTCCTTCAGCGGTATCTGCTTGCCGTCCTTGTCGGCCAGCATCAGTCCGATGGTTCCGAGGTTCAGACGGTGGGGATTGGCGCGGAAATATTCCGTGGCCTCCTTGTTGCGGCCGTCGGTCTTATATTCCACGGCGAACACCTCGTCACGTCCGTGACCCAGGTTCATCGCTCTTTCGGTCTCGGCGGGAGTCAGTCCCTTGGTGTTTTTGAACGAGTGCCATCCCCAGTCGGACATGGCGTTCAGAGGCACACCTGCCTCGTAGTCAAAAGGGTAGCTCTGCAGACCCGTTACGTCGACGGTAGTGGCGAAATGACCGTTACCGACGGTGAGTGACGCCAGCGCGTCAGCCTCGGTCACGACGGGGTTGTTGCGTGTGACGACGGCCTGACGGTTGATTGTGGCCGTGGCGTTGTCAGTGTTGTATCCCAGTGCCTCCATTTCGAGTGAAGCCCAGATGAACGGGCCGACACCCTTGGCGTCGTTGTCGCGCACCTCCTCGCTCAGATAGTAGTCGTAGGAACCGTCGCGGCGCTTGTTCTCCTTCAGCTTCATGCCATACTTCTCCGTGGCTGCCTTCACCTTGTCGCTCATGCCCGGGCCCAGTCCGGCCACCTTGCAGCAGCCGGTCAGCGAGATTGTCAGGTCGGGGTTGACCTTGATGAAGTTGTTGATGAGCCCGCGGTAAGCCTTGATTCCGGCGTCGCGGTACTTAGAGCCGACGTAACCCTTGCGGTAAGCCTTCAGCAGGGCGTAGGTGAACATCGACGAGCATGTCGACTCCAGATAGTTGCCCTCGCGTTTGGGGCTGTCCATCACCTGATACCACACGCCTGTTGCCTTGTCCTGCCACTTGATGATGGCGTCGAGGTCTTTCTTCAGCAGTTCGATGACCTCGCCGCGGCGGCTGTAGTTCTCGGGCAGCGCGTCGAGCAGTTCGATGAGCGCCATCGTGTACCATCCCTGAGCGCGTCCCCAGCAGTGCTGCGAGAGTCCTGTCTCCTTGTCGGCCCAGAACATCTCGCGTGTCTCGTCCCATGCGTGGCGGTTGAGTCCCGTCTTCTTGTCGAGCGTGCGTTCGTAGGTCTTCTTGATCTGGTCTACGGCGTCGTCGTAGATAGCCTGTGCCTTCTTGTCCTTTAGGAGCATGTTGGCCGTCATGGCGTAGTAGGGCAGACCCATGAAGATGCCGTCGAGCCACACCTGATAGGAATAGATGGCCTTGTGCCAGAAGACACCGTCCTCTGTGCGGGGCTGGTTCTTCAGCTGTTTCATCAGTGTCTCGAGCGCCTTGCGGTTTTTGGCCTCGGGATATAACTGATACATACGGGCCACGAAATGGCCCGTACGTATCTGATCTAAGTTGTAGTCTTCAAGTCTGTATCCGCGGATGTCGCCTTTGGCGTTGATCATCGTGTCGGTGTACTGCTGGCAGTATCGCTTGATGTCGTCGCCGCCATATTTAAGATAGGTGTCGAGCATGGCTTCCAGCTCTATTCCCATCACGTAGCTCCACTTCGGCCGGTTGGAGAAGTCGAGCATGTAGGACTGCGGCACGCGCTTCATTTCCGAAGCCGTCATCCACTGGCTGTATGTCTTGTAGGGCTTGTTGATGAGGCTCAGTCCGCCGTTGATGTAGAGATTGTCGAAGTTGATGTTGTGTGTCTTTCCCTTTATGGAGTTGCCTTCGGCCACGCCGTTGAAGCGGCAGTTCTTCACGTTGATGTCGTAGACGTATGCAGAGTCATCCAGTCCGATAATCTGTACGCCGTACTTGCTCTTCTCGCAGGTGACGTTGTCGAGGTTGACGTTGCGCACGATGGGCTTGAATCCGCGGCAGCAGATTTCGTTGTGCTCGTAGTCGAGGTTGATCTTCAGCACGGATTCGCCGCACTGGCCCACCTTGATGTTACGTGCGTAGATGTTCTCGATGACACCTCCGCGGCAGGTGTTCGTCTTGATGCGGATGACGCGGTCGAGGTTGGGGCTGTCCATGACGTTGTTCTCGGCATAGACATTGCGGCAGCCGCCGGAAATCTCACTTCCGATGACCACGCCGCCGTGGCCGTTCTCCATCTTGCAGTTGCGGATGATGATGTTCTCGCTGGGCTTGTTCCACAGGCGGCCGTCGTTGTTGCGTCCGCTCTTGATGGCGATGCAGTCGTCACCGGTGTTGAAGAAGCAGTTTTCGATCAGCACGCCGTCGCATGACTCCGGGTCGCAGCCGTCGCCGTTAGGACCGTCGTTGTTGATGTGGACGCCGCGCACGGTGATGTTCTTCGACAGCAGCGGGTGAATCACCCAGAACGGCGAGCGCAGCAGCGTCACGTTCTCGATGAGAATGCCGTCGCAGGTGTTGAAGTTGATGAGCTGCGGGCGCAGACCGTCCTTCGGTCCGAAGCGGCGTTCGTTCATGTCGACACCGTCCTCGGCCATCTTCAGCAGACGGGGGCGTGCGCCGTTGCGCTGGCTGATCATGCCTTCCTTCCAGCCGTATTTGGCTGCTCCGCACCACGGCCACCATGTCTCGCGTGTGCCGCCGCCGTCGATTGTTCCTTCGCCGGTGATGGCCACGTCGGTCTGCTTGTAGGCGTAGATGCAGGGTGATATGTTCCAGCAGTCGAGTCCTTCCCAGCGTGTCAGCACGATGGGATAGAGCTCAGGCTCGAACGTGAACTGAAGCACGGCGCCCTTCTCCACCACGAGGTTGACGTGGCTGAGCATGGTGATGGCAGCCGTGTTGAACGTTCCTGCCGGCACGACGACACGTCCGCCGCCGGCTTTGGAGCATGCGGCGATGGCCTTGTTGATGGCTTTCTGGTTAACGGCGGCCTTGGCGGTTGTGCTGGCGCCATACTTGGTGATGTTGAACTCGCGGTCGGCAAACTGCGGTTGCCTGATGCTCTGCTCAATCTGCTTGTAGGTCGTGTCCCAACCGTCGGCCATAGCCGCAGCGGGGAAGAGCAGACACAGAAGCATCAATTTTAAGTAGTGTTTCATATTTGTTGTTAATGGTTTTGTTGTCGTCTTCGTAACGTTTACGGCCGTTTCCAGCCCTCCGTGGCTGTCCACGGAAATGTCCTGACGATATTGTTAATATGCAGCAGACTGGTTTTTAATTTGTTTCAGGTTTGCTAAGTTGTTGCTGCAAAGATACATATTATTAAGACAAATAAAGAAGAAAACACGATAAATTTTATCCGCCCGCCGGCATATCCGGCTGATATTCCACCGATTTCGGACAATCGTGCCACATGGGGAGGAGGGAGTTCCGAGGAGGGAGGAGAGAGTTTCGAGGAGGGAGGAGGGTGGAGGGAGGATGGAGAATAGTCTTGTCAGCGTGCAGAAGAGTATCCTCCATCCACCCTCCTCACTCCTCGAAGTCCCTCCTCCCTCCCCGAGATCCTTTCCACGTATGTAATAAAAACTATTCAAAAATTAACACTTCAGAACCCCACTGAATAGGTTTTTACAAATCGTAAAAATGTGGTTTTTCTCCGATTTTGTTCTTCCGGCAGTCCCGTTTTCTGACCGCCGCCGAGCAATAAGGCCCTCCCGGGGTTGCAATAGCGGCCCCGTTGCACTGCGAAAGCGGCCCCGTCGTCATGCAACGGGGCCGCTTTCGCACCCCCGGGAGGGCCTTACGGCAGAACTTTTCGGTCTGTTTTATTGCACACTTTCTTTGTTTTTGCCGTAACGCCCTGTTGCTCAGATGATAAAAGATGCACGCTCAAAACTCGCGAATTCTGGGCCACGGGAAAATAATTTTTGAATATTGCAAGGATTTTAAGGTGTTTGTTGTGATAATTTGAAGTTTTTAACAATCGGAGCCGTAAACCTAATTGTTCAGCTATCGCAAGGGAACCGTATGACGAGAGCAGGTCGCAGCAATAAGTGTAATGAAGACGTATGCCTATGTATAACTGATGTTCCTGCGATGGTCAGGATGTCCGAAATCGGATTTAAATATACGCCGATTGCACAACATCGCCGTGACAGCAGTCCATCTATCATAAAAGGGCGGTTGCGCACAAGTGTTATCCGTGCATGATATGAAGTTTGTTATTGCAACGGGAAAAAGTCTTTTGATTAAAAAACGTAGCTTTTGCAATACAAAAAGTTACGTTTTGATAATCAATCGGGTTTAATTGATTGATTTATGTCAATATTCGGGGGGGAGGTAAAAAAGAAAGTCTTAAACACTATGAAAATAATCGTTAAATATCCTATAACTTTGCGACATTCATCACTAAAAAGAGGAATCTTGAAGAAAGAGCAATGTACTGAGATTACAGGAACGGCTTCAGTTAAAACCGGGTGAACCGGCAGAACCCCAGCCCGATTCCGTGATTGAGGAAAACAGTAATGTTGGAATCCGGCATGTCCATTGGACGGAGTACGATGAGGCAAGTCCGGCAATCCGGCAAATGAACAATGAGAGAAGAACCCAATGTACAGAAAAATAAGTAATTGAAGAAAAAGAAGAGCTACATATCGAAGAAATGAAAAGAAAGTCCATATACATATATACAGTATTGACAGCCTTTCTCCTTGAATTTGGCAGCACGGCCGCATTGGCCGTTCCGGCAAAACCCGGACTCATGGTCATGCGCCAGCCCGACGGCACGGAGATCAAGGTGCGTCTGATGGGTGACGAACACGCCCACTATTATCTTTCAGAAGACGGCTATCTGCTCGTCAATGACAACGATACATTCTATTACGGCAATGCCGACGCAGTCGGTAATGTCGTCCGTTCGCAAATAGTGGCGCGTCCGGTGACGGCACGTTCGGCCGAGGCCAAAGCCTATCTGAGCGGCGTGGACATGAGCAAGGTCTTCACGGCCCTCGAACGGCGTGACACAGCCGTGCGCAAAGCGCGTCGCGTCGCGGCTCCTCAGAAGTCGCGCCTCGGACTGTTTGACACCGGTTTTCCGTCGACTGGCGACCAGAAAGGCCTTGTCGTGCTCGTCGAGTATAAGGACGTCAAGTTTACGACCCCCGACCCTTACGACTACTTCAACCGCATGCTCAACGAGAACGGATTCAGTGATTATGGCGGCACGGGATGCGCGTCGGAATACTTCCGTGAGTGCTCCAAGAACCAGTTCCGCCCGCAGTTTGACGTCTACGGACCGATCACGCTCTCACAGAACATGAGCTACTACGGCGGCAACGACTTGTACGGCAATGACAGCAATCCTCAGAAGATGCCCATCGAAGCCTGTCAGCAGCTTGACGCCATGGTTGATTTTTCAGAATACGACCGCGATGGCGACGGATATATCGACAATGTGTTCGTCTTCTATGCCGGACGTGGCGAAGCCAGCGGCGGTGCGGCCAACACGGTGTGGCCCCATTCGTGGAACGTCACGGCGGGAGAGACGACCACATATACTTTTGACGGCGTCATACTCGACCGCTACGCCTGCAGCAACGAGTGGGAAGGGTCGCGTCCCGACGGTGTCGGCACGTTCATCCACGAGTTCTCCCACGTCATGGGCCTGCCCGACCTCTACGCCACGAGCTACACCTCGGCGTTCACTCCCGGCGCGTGGTCCGTGCTCGACTACGGCCCCTACAACAACGGCGGATGCACACCGCCGCTCTATTCGGCCTACGAGCGCTATTCACTCGGCTGGATGACGCCCCGCGTGCTCGACGGACCGGCCAATGTGAGGCTGAGAGACATCTCCACGAACGAGGCCTGCATCATAAAGACAGGCGATGAGAACGAGTTCTTCCTGTTCGAAAACCGCCAGCAGACGGGATGGGACAAATATATCCCGGGCCACGGCATGCTCGTCTGGCACGTCGATTTCGACCAGTATGTATGGAATCAGAACACGGTCAACAACAGCGCTTACCATCAATATGTCGATCTGGAGGAGGCCGACGGGACACAGAGTGATGCTTCGCGCGACGGCGACGCTTTCCCCGGAACGAGCGGCATAACGTCGTTCACCGACAATACCCGCCCGTCGATGAAGACATGGGCCGGTCGATCGCTCAACCTGCCGCTGACGGAAATCACGGAGACCGACGGACTGATAACGTTCAAGGTGGCCGGCGGCATGCTGCCGCCTGATCCCGTAACTGCCACTGAAGCGACCGACATCCATGCCGAAGGCTTCACCGCCCACTGGCTGCCGTCGGAAGACGATGGCGTGACGTACGAATTGTCGGTATATACCAAGAGCGTTTCCGCAGGCGGAAGGGTAATATATAATAATGTGTCCGGCTACAGCCATGCACCTGTCGGCGACGTCACGTCGGCCGAGGTTAAGGGTCTCGAACCGGCCACGGAATACTTCTACGTCGTCTATGTCAGCGTCGACGGCACTGTCAGCGCGGCCTCAAACGAAATCAGCGTCACTACCGGTGCGCCCTCGTTCCGCCACTTCACGCCCGAAGCCCTTGCCGCAACCGACGTCTCAGACAATTCGTTCACTGCCCATTGGAAGGCGCTGGACGGTGCCGGAAGCTACGACGTTGAGGTCTACAGCAAGGAGATAGGTGAGCCGCTACAGTCGTCAGTGGACTTCACGGGCGGCATCAAGGCCATGCCCGAGGGCTGGACGACCAACACGAGCCTGACCTACGCCAATGCGGCTTACGCCGGCGAGGCCGTGCCGTCGCTGCGCTTTGCGGTCAATTACGCCTCGCTGACCTCGCCGAAGTTTGACGACGACGTGCGTTCGCTGACTTTCTGGCATCGTGGTGTCAGCGCTTCAGAAGACAACCGGCTGGTCGTCTTGGGGCGCGGTGAGACCGGCGAATGGACCACCCTGACGGAACTGGCGGTGGAAAACGCCGCGGGCGGCACCGTCACGACCGTCGATGACATTCCCGAGGGCATACGCTCGGTACGCATCTCCTATCAGCGGAGCGGCGCGGGCTCGGTGGCCATCGACGATGTGAAAATTGAGTGGGGCGGCGAACGCAGGACCGTCGTCTTCGGACGGTTCACGGCGGTCAATGCCGTCAGCCTGACGGTAACGGGCCTGTCAGCTGCCACGACATACTATTATACGGTCACGGCGACCGACGGCACGGAACTTTCAAGGCGCTCCAACGAGATTGCCGTGACCACGACGTCAGATGTGAACACCTCCGTCGGTGCCGTTCCGGTCGTCTCCGGCCTCCGCTTGGAGGGACGTCGGGTCGTGCTTCCGGCCGGAAGTGACGTGACGGTGAGCGACCTCTCGGGCCGTGTGATATACCACTCTGCGGCGGCCGCTGCGGACATGGCGGTCACGCTTCCTTCCAGCGGCGTCTATGTGATAAGGCATGACGGACGCTACCGCAAGATTGTGGTGAAGTAGGCGTGAAGCCGGAGAGCCGAAAAAAGCGTGCATCCTAAGATGCCTTCGCTCCTCAGCTTCTCTGCGCCGGAATGTCTGCATGAAGTCTCTGTGTTGAAAAAAAGAAAAAAGAAAGAGGCAGATAGCCTCCTATACGCCTCGTCGGAATAAAAGGGGATTTCTTCCGGCGGAGTGAGAAAACAAAATAATCCCCACAGTAGACTACAATGAAAAGATTGTTTACTATTGCAGTCATCGCGATGGTTGCATCGCTGACATTCGCGCAGGTACCTTTGGCAAAGAAGAAGGTCGCTGCCGCCCATAAGCTGGAGCGGATTGCCGACATGAATGCCATCGTGAAGAAAGCAAAAGAAGCAAAGGAAATGCGCGCTGCGATGGCCGAGAAGGCCGCAGCCGCAAAGGAGACTTCCTCCTCAGTGCTGCGCAAGAGCAACGTGAAACGTGGCTATTTCAACAGCGTTGAGGGAAAAGCGCTCAAAACGTGGAAACTTGACGGCAAGAGAGCAGAAGCTGCCGCCAAGCCCAACAAGTCAACCTCACGGAAGACCACGACCCAGGAGGGTAACGTCACCGTGACCTCTGATGAACACGGCATCATTCTTGATGTTGCCGGTGTAGAGCCGAAGATGTATCAGCGCGCGGCCACCGGAACGGCTTATTACGCTTCGGGCCAGTCGATTTACATTGCCAATCAGTCGGGAATGGTTACAATCGTTGAGGATGGTGCGAACGTTTATATCAAGAACCCGATTACCCGCTACACGACTGGTGCGTGGGTGAAAGGAACGAAGAGTGGCAATGTCATAACCGTGCCTACAAGGCAGCCGTTGTCTTATGACTCCAATTATGGAGCAACTATCAGTCTTCGCTGGGGTGCCACCATTGCTGCCACCGGTAAATTTCAGGCCGCAGATGACAATGCCGAGGCTTTCACATTTACTGTTGACGGCAACGTGCTGACTCTCGAAGGCACAACGGCATACAGCAAAACTGCCGATACTTATTTCATGGGTGCTTTTTGGGATGATGACAACAGCAATACCGGCTACGGCGACGCTGAGACCGTCCTGACTTACGACCCGACATACGTCGCTCCTTCGACAGAGCTCGTCACCCTGCCGGCCGGTGCTGAATATACGGGCTGGTATCTGAATGGTGCATCCATGTCAGACGAAGGTGAGACTCCGGTAAAGAACCAGAGCGTCAATGTCGCTTTCTTCGGCAATGACGTTTATGTTCAAGGCATTTCGGCTGAATTCCCGACCGCTTGGGTGAAGGGAACGGTTGACGGAACCACCATTACGTTTGAAAAGTTCCAGTATGTTGGTGCATACAGTTCATACGACTGCTGGTTCATCGGTGTAGGTATAGAAGGTGAAAATGCTGTGATAAAGGATGTCGTGGCAACGTATGACGCCGCAGCAAAGACAATAACATTCGTTGACGACGTTCTCATCAACGCCGCAGCAGACCGCATCTTTTATCTTGACTGGTTCGCCAATGTCGTTCTCAGCGCAGAGGAGACTGTCTATGAAGAGCCGGTTCTCACCGACAAGACAGCTGAGCTTCCCTACATGAACACATTCGAGACAAATGCTGAGCAGGCTCAGGTTGCCATCTATGACGCAAACGACGACCAGAGCACATTCACGTTTGAAGAACACACTTCAACAGGAAGTCAGGTTGCACGCTACCGTTACAATTCTTCAAACGCCGCTGACGACTATCTCGTCTTCCCGGGCGTTGCGCTGAAGGCCGGTACGAAATATAAGGTTGCTCTTGATGCCGCTTCTTACAGTGAGAGCTATCCGGAGCGCATAGAAGTTGTGGCCGGTAAGGTGGCTAAGGCTTCCGAACTCACTATTCCCGTGATTGCCGCTACGGATGTTGCCACCAAGGAATTCATCAACGTAAGCAATAACGAATTCACCGTGACGGAAGACGGAACATACTTCTTCGCCGTTCACGCCATCTCTGATGCGAATGAGTTCTACCTCTACATAGACAACTTCTCTATCGCCGAGCTCGACAACTCTGCTCCCGCGGCAGTAAGCGACCTCGCTGTCGTTGCCGATGCACAGGGCGCAAACAAAGCCACCGTTTCGTTCACCGTTCCCGCACAGACCATCGCCGGTGCTGCCCTCACTGAGGCCGTAAGCTATGTCGTTAAGCGCGACGGAGAGGAGATCAAGGCTGAGACAAAGGCTGCCGGCGAGAAGGTTTCCTTCGAGGATGCCGTTGAAGAGGCCGGTTACTACACTTACTCTGTCACCGTTTCATGCGCAGGCAAGACCAGCGATGCTGCCACTCTGAAGGCTTACATCGGTTACGATACGCCGACTGCCGTAAACAATATCACTGTAGTTGACAAGAGCAACTCTGTCGACATAGCTTGGGATGCTCCTAATAGTAAAACAGGAGCCAATGGCCATATTGTTAATCCCGCCGACTTCAAGTATAACATCTATCCTGTTGAGATGGTTGAATTCTGGGGCATGACATTCCCGTCGACCGACTTTGAGAATCCTTACGTAACAGGTCTGACAGAGACATCCGCCAATGTCGCTTTCGATACCAATGCCGGTGAGATGGGCTTTACCTACTTCGCTGTTACGGCGACGAATACGACGGGCGAGTCAGAAGATGACTATGGAGCTGTTGTTACCGGCGCTCCATATGCAATGCCGTTGTTTGAAACAGTTGCAGAAGGCTCGCTTTCTTATTGGTGGGGCTATGCCAGCGACGCAAACAATCAAGCAACGGATGGTGGTCTTTATATCGGCAAGAAGGGTTCTGATGACGAATCCAGTTTCGAGATGTATGGCGCAACTCCAGGTTGGATTAACTTACAGTCAGGTAAGATTGCACTTGCCGGAGCTGCCAACCCTGTATTTACATTCGATTACTCCGGCGATGTTGCCGCTCAGCTCACCGTTTCCGTCATTACTCCGAATGGCGTTAAGGACAATATCGCCACATTCACGGCCGGTGCGGACTTCGCTCCTGCAACGGTGTCTTTGGCTGAGTTTGCCAACGAAGACTGGGTTCGCGTGATCATCACCGGAACATTCTCCGCCGCTGGAAGCGCTTACATTGACAATATCCGCGTTTACAACATGGTTGACAACAACCTCGTTGCCAAGGCCATCACCGCTACATCATCAGTTCAGGCTGGTGACAACGTGACGGTCAACGTGACGGTTGAAAATCAGGGCAGCAAGGCTGCTGAGGCCAGTGCCTACACCGTGGACATCTACTGCAACGACGCCAAGGTTGGGTCTGTTCCCGGAACCGCACTGGAGAGCAACGCTACGACGACATTTGAATATACCTACGCTACCAACGTCATGACTCCGACTTCTCTGGAGTGGAAGGCCGTTGTTGAGTTCGCCGCTGACGCCGACATGAGCAACAACACCACCGCCACGGTGAAGACCACAGTCAAGACCAGCAAGTATCCTGCCGTTGCCGACCTCACAGGTACACAGGCTGACGGAAAGGTAAGCCTCACATGGAGCGAGCCGAATGTGACCGCGATGGCAGCTGAACCTGTAACAGACAGTTTCGAGGACTATGAATCGTTCGCTGTAAACGCCGCCGGCGACTGGACGTTTGTCGATGGTGACGGTGGCAAAACATACGGATTCCAGGATGGCTCATTCCCGAACATGGGTTCGGCAATGGCTTACATCGTATTTGACTGCAGCTCATCTGACTTCAACGATTCATTCGATGCCAATACGGGTTATAAGTATATGGCTTCGTTCGCTTCTACGGATGGTAAGAACGACGATTGGATGATCTCGCCGGAACTGAGCGGTGATGCACAGACGGTATCGTTCTTCGCCCGTACATATACTGCCGAGTATGGCTCCGAGTCATTTGAGTTCTACTATTCTACAACGGGCAAGGATGTTGCCGACTTCGTTAAGGTTGACGCCGTAGCCGAAGTTCCTACTGATTGGACAGAATATTCGTTCAATGTTCCGGCCGGTGCAAAGTATTTCGCAATCCGCTGCACATCAGCTGACCAGTTCATCTTCCTTGTTGATGACGTTACATATATCCCGGCCGGTGCTTCTGCTGTTGACCTCTCGCTCGTCGGCTACAACATCTACCGCGACGGTGTCAAGCTCAACGCTGAGCCCGTTGCCGAGACAGGCTACACCGACGCTGACGTAACTGCCGGTGAGCACTCTTACGCCGTCACCGTGGTTTACGACAAGGGTGAGTCTGCCGCTTCGAACATCTTTACCATCGGCGTGATAAGCGGTATCAGCTCCGTCTCTGCAGAGACTGTTGACAATGCTCCCGCTTACAACCTCGCCGGCCAGAAAGTCAGCGACAGCTTCAAGGGCATCGTTATCAAGAACGGCAGGAAGGTCGTTGTGAAGTAAATAGCTTCGCGATAGCGCGACAAAGACATTAATTTAAGACCTTATTCTTACCGCCGGTTCCCGATTCATGGGGGCCGGCGGTTTTTCTTTGTCACAGATTTTGTTCTTTTCACGGTTTGTGCTACCTTTGCACATATTATGGAAAGACTTCTCGAACTGTATAAGAGCTGGGCCGGCGCAGAGCCTGCCGGCATCAGCCGCATAGCCGGGGCCGGCAGCAACCGCGAGTATTACAGACTGACGGCGGCCGATGGCACGTCGGTCATCGGCGTTATCGGCACGAGCCGCGATGAGAACCATGCGTTCGTCTCCCTCTGCCGCCATTTCACGCAGCGTCAGCTGCCCGTGCCGACGGTGCTTGCCGTGAGCGACGACGAGCAGCGCTATCTTCAGACCGACCTTGGCTCCGTGTCGCTGTTCGACGCGCTGGCTGCGGGACGTGCCGCTGGCGGACGATATACGCTGAAGGAGCGCGAGCTGCTCATCCGCACCATACGCCAGTTGCCCAACATACAGATCCGCGGAGCGCGCGGGCTCGACTTCTCACAGTGTTATCCACAGCCGGAGTTCGACATGGACAGCGTGCTCTTCGACCTCAACTACTTCAAGTATTGTTTCCTGAAGGCGACAGAGCTCGATTTCCATGAGCTGAAGCTCGAAGCCGACTTCCGTCTCTTTGCCAAGGACCTGACGTCGGAACGTGCCGACAGCTTCCTCTACCGCGATTTCCAGGCGCGCAACGTCATGCTCGACACCGCCGGCAATCCCTATTTCATCGACTTTCAGGGCGGCCGCCGCGGTCCTTACTACTACGACCTCGCCTCATTTCTCTGGCAGGCCTCGGCCCGCTATCCGCACAAGCTGCGCCGCGAGCTCGTCCGCGAATACTACGATGCGCTCCGGAGCTACACCGAGGTGCCCCCCGTGCGTCACTTCGTCAACCGCCTGAGCCTGTTCGTGCTCTTCCGCACGCTTCAGGTGCTCGGCGCATACGGCTTCCGCGGCTATTTCGAACAGAAGAAACACTTCATCGAGTCCATTCCCCCCGCCATCCAGAACCTCCGCGAACTGCTCGCGCTCGATTGCTTCCCCTATCCTTATATGATGGACATGCTGCGCCGGCTGACCGAGATGCCGCGCTTCGCCCGCATCGAGCAGCCCGCCCTGACACGTGCCGACGGCTACCGCACGGCACCGACGAACATCTATGAGGCCCATCCCAACGACGGCCCGGCCACGTTCTCGAAGTATGACGGAAAGGGCCCGCTCGTCGTGCGCGTCTTCAGCTTCTCCTACCGCAAGGGCATTCCCGAGGACGAGAGCGGCAACGGCGGAGGCTATGTCTTCGACTGCCGCTCGACCCACAACCCCGGCCGCTACGAGCCTTACAAGAAGCTCACCGGTCTCGACGAGCCCGTCATCCGCTTCCTTGAGGACGACGGCGAAATCCTGACCTTCCTCGACAGCGTCTACCGTCTTGCCGACGCCCACGTCCGCCGCTACGTCCAGCGCGGCTTCACCAGCCTGATGTTCTCCTTCGGCTGTACCGGCGGCCAGCACCGCAGCGTCTATTCCGCCCAGCATCTTGCCGAATACATCAACCGCAAGTATGGTGTGGAGGTGCATGTCTGTCACCGCGAGCAGGGAATAAGTCAGGTGCTGCCGGCGAAACAACCGGTCGGATGACGGCATAATCTTTCTAAAGGCAGGGGCGTAATCTTGTTTTCTTTGTCCGTCCACAAGATTACGCCCCTGCCTATAGTTTTCCCTTTCCTGAGTTTTTGGGTTTCCTGTACAAAAAGTTTATGATATTTTCCTTTTTGTCAACTCCGAATGCAACTTTTAAATCCTGCTTGCTATATATTAAAATATAGCAAGATTGATAATTATTTTTGTAATAGTTTGATGAAATAAAATTCCTATTTTTTGTAGAACAAAAATGCGTAAATACGCAATTGTGGTATAAACAATTTGATATGGAGATAAAACGTGATATTCATCTGAGGAGACTCATCAAGAGCAAGCATAATGGAATGATAAAAGTCGTGACCGGTATCAGAAGATGTGGTAAGTCATATCTTTTGATGAATCTTAGTGTTTCTCAATGCAACAAACTTTTCTGGAATGGACGGGAAATCGGGTGGGGCAGAGGGTGATGTTCCGGAACTTGAAAGTTTAAAGTTTGATATCAAAAGTTAAACGTTTGGAATTCTCCCGACAAATGCCTTCAAATCCTTGAAGAATTCAAAAATGAAAATCTTTTGGCCGCAAATTCGCGAGTTTTGCGCGTGCATCTTTAAACGTCTGAGCTGCTGCGCGTTATGACGATTGCGGTCGAAGTGTGCAACTTTTTGTCCGCTTTCTTTCTGCCATAAGGGCCTTACGGGGTTGCAGCGGGGCCCTTACGGCATTGCAACGGGGCCGCCGCCGTCCTCCAACAACGGCCCTTTCGCAACCCCGGGAGGCCCTTACGGCTCCGCC
>ERZ780208.570-NODE-570-length-36089-cov-7.235306_pt1 | contig 36089 bp, 24 predicted proteins | sample MGYA00511167_ERZ780208 | MGnify/ENA primary metagenome ERZ780208 (study PRJEB29588, sample SAMEA2159202) | human gut metagenome | biome: human gut; feature: human-associated habitat; material: faeces | place: Denmark | collected 2008/2010 ...
GACACTTTGGAAATCCCTTACTATTGTAGGGAACGGATGTGGTCCCATAACCGAACCGAGTACATAGAGCGTATCGTCAACTCTGTTAGTCCACTCTCTCATACACTCGTTTACTGCATCTTTAAGTGTCATAGTGCCGCTCTCAACAGGGTGTACCTTAGCACCGAGAAGCTCCATACGATATACATTGAGAGCCTGACGAATAGTATCTTCCTTACCCATGTATATCTCACATTCAAGGTCGAGAAGTGCTGCTGCCGTAGCTGTTGCAACACCATGCTGGCCTGCTCCTGTTTCTGCGATGACTTTCTTTTTGCCCATTCGTTTTGCTAAAAGAATCTGTCCGATCACATTATTGATTTTGTGTGCACCGGTATGATTCAGGTCTTCCCGTTTCAGATACAACTTGCAACCATACTTTTCGGAAAGGCGTTTTGCCAGATAGAGTGGGGAAGGACGTCCTACGTAATCACGTAACAACTGTTCGAATTCTTTCTTGAATTCCTCACTCTCAAGTACTTCGAGGTACTTATTCTTCAGTTCCTCTACACATTTGTGGAGAATTTCCGGTACATAAGCACCGCCGAACTCTCCGTAATAGCCATCCTGGTCAACTAAAAAACTTTTCATAATCCTATCTATTTTTTATGTTATTATCTAAATCTGTTCGAAAATGGGCAAATAAAAAGAGCCCTGCCGCAAGTTGCGACAGGGCTCTTTCAAATCTGTTATATCTTTAATGAGGTATATACATACGAGCGCTGCTCCCTTACGACTGTCGGAGTTGTAACGGGCGCCACCACCAATATGTATGTTCAAATCTTACTTTCATTGACTTTTTGTTGTTTAACGGTGGCAAAATTAGTCATTTTGACGGAAACTCCAAATGGTTTGAATGTTTTTTTTCATTTTTCTGTGAAAAGCTTGTCCTTCCCGATCTTTTTTCGCCGAATGTGCGTTCTATTGTAAGAAGAAAAGGCGTATCTTCGCAAAAAAAGGAAAGAAGTTATGAAAGGATTAAGTTATTCATTTCTGCGTGCCGTGTGTGCGCTGGTGGTTGGGTTGGTGTTGGTACTGTTTCCCGACCGTGCAGGCGATTATTTTGTGATAACGATAGGAATTGTTTTTCTGGTTCCATCGCTGATCAGCCTTATCGGATATTTTGCCCAGGATAAAGAGCTTCGCCGGCGTTTTCCTATCGAAGGGATTGGAAGTCTGCTGTTCGGTTTGTGGTTGATCATCATGCCCGGATTTTTTGCCGACCTGCTGACCTATGCTTTGGGCTTTGTATTGCTGATGGGCGGTGTGCAACAGATTGCTTCGCTGGTCAGTGCCCGCCGCTGGGTACCGGTTCCGGCCGGTTTCTATGTGGTTCCGGTGCTTATTCTGATAGCCGGACTGGTAGCTTTGTTCAATCCTACGGGCGTACGTTCCACGGCCTTCATCATTATCGGTGTGAGCAGCTTGGTCTATGCTGTTTCCGAGTTGGTGAATTGGGCGATGTTCATGCGCCGTCGTCCGAAGGCAGGTGCGACCTCAGGTGTTGCTTCGCTGAAAGACCGTCGCGACATTGAAGATGCCGAAATTGTAGAATAAGAAGTTACGGTCGTTTCCATTAGAGGGAACCGGAGTTCCCATTAGAGGGAACGGCCGTTCCCATTAAAGGAAACGGGAGTTTCCACTTGAGGAAACGGAAGGAAACTGCAGTCGGCTGGAAATGTGCATTTAATCTGTTTCTCGTTGGCTTTATTTGTTACCGGCTGTATATGAATAAAGGGAGAACTGCCTCACGGTACCTCTCCCTTTGTAAACTTAAAACAACCAACAAAAGAATTTTAATTCAACTTTTGCAGGCTCAACCAGCTTTTCAGCATGACGTTGAGCGTGCGAATGTTGATATTAATAATATCAGTGTTTGTTACCTGATAAACAAAAGTTCTCTGTATTTCGGCAACGTCCACATCTGATTGTCCACAATCAGTTCCAACTTGTCGATGTGGTAACGTATCTCTTCCATAGCCGGAACGATGGTGTCGTGGTAGGCGATGGCTTTTGTACGTTCGCATTCAATCTTGTTAGCCACTTTGCGGGCTTCGATCATGGCATCGACATGTTCTTTGATGAAAGCGGTGCGGTCGGCAATCTCCTCAATCAGTTCCAGGTTCTTGGCCGAAAGTTTGGCGGCTTTGTCTGCCGGGAACAGTTCTTTCATCTTGTAAACGTTGTCTATCAGTTCCGTCTGATACTGTGTGGCCACAGGGATGATGTGGTTCATAGCCAGGTCACCCAGTACGCGGGCTTCAATCTGAATTTTCTTGGTGTAAGTTTCCCATTTTACTTCGTTGCGGGCTTCCAGCTCCTTCTTCGTCATGACACCGGTCGATTCGAACATGGCGATGCTTTCCGGTTTCAGGTAGTTGTCGAAGATGACAGGAACACTTGTCTCGCAATCCAGACCACGGCGTGCGGCTTCGGCTTTCCATTCGTCGCTGTAACCGTTTCCGTCGAAGTGGATGGGTTTGCATATCTTGATATATTTGCGGATGACGTCGAGAATGGCTGAGATTTTGGGCTCGCCTTTTTCGATCAGTTCGTCCACGTCTTTCTTGAAGTCGGTCAGCTGTTCGGCCAAAGCTGTATTCAGAGCAATCATGGCGCTGGCACAGTTGGCTTCAGAACCTACGGCACGGAACTCGAAGCGGTTGCCGGTGAAGGCGAACGGGCTTGTACGGTTACGGTCGGTGTTGTCGATGAGCAGTTCCGGAATCTGCGGGATGTCCAGCTTCATGCCCTGTTTGCCGCTGAGGCTGATCAGATCATCCTTCGTGCTTTCCTCGATGTGTTCGAGTACCTGGCTCAGCTGTTTGCCCAGGAAAGAAGAGATGATTGCGGGGGGTGCTTCGTTGGCTCCCAGACGGTGAGCATTGGTAGCGCTCGAGATGGATGCCTTCAGCAAGCCGTTGTGACGGTAAACGGCCATCAGCGTATTTACAACAAATGTGATGAAACGCAGGTTGTCTTCAGGCAGTTTGCCGGGTGCGTGCAGCAGGATGCCGGTGTCGGTACCCAGTGACCAGTTGTTGTGCTTGCCGCTTCCGTTTACTCCCTTGAACGGTTTTTCGTGCAACAGTACGCGGAAACCGTGATTACGGGCAATCTTACGCATCAGAGCCATGATCAGCATGTTGTGGTCAACGGCCAGGTTACATTCCTCGAAGATAGGAGCCAACTCGAACTGGTTGGGAGCCACTTCGTTGTGGCGTGTCTTAACGGGGATACCGAGTTTCAGCGCTTCAATTTCGAGTTCTTTCATAAAGGCAGCTACACGTGGCGGAATGGCACCGAAGTAGTGATCTTCCAGCTGCTGGTTCTTGGCCGAGTCGTGTCCGGTCAGTGTACGTCCGGTCATCAGCAGGTCGGGACGGGCTGCATACAAGCCTTCATCAACCAGGAAATATTCCTGTTCCCAGCCTAAATAAGCATATACTTTTTTAACGTCGGGATTGAAGTAGTGGCATACTTCTACGGCAGCCTTGTCAACAGCACGCAATGCTTTCAGCAACGGTGCCTTGTAGTCGAGCGATTCGCCTGTGTAGGCAATAAAAATAGTCGGGATGCAGAGAGTGTCGTCCACGATGAAAGCGGGTGACGACGGATCCCATGCCGAGTAGCCGCGTGCTTCGAACGTATTACGGATTCCACCATTGGGGAAACTTGAGGCATCCGGTTCCTGCTGAACCAGCAATTTACCGGTGAACTCTTCCATCACGCCTCCTTTACCATCGTGTTCGATGAAGGCATCGTGCTTTTCGGCTGTACCTTCGGTCAGCGGATGGAACCAGTGTGTGTAGTGTGTAGCTCCCATTTCAAGGGCCCATTTCTTCATTCCGGCAGCCACCTCATCGGCAATGCTGCGGTCCAGCGGGGCACCGTTGTCAATGACGTCAATCAACTTGGCGTAAATCTTACTGGGTAGATACCTGAACATCTTTTCCTTGTTGAAAACATACTTGGCAAAATACTCCGAGGGTCGTTCCTTAGGAATTGCCACTTCAACGGGTTTCTTCTTGAACGCCGTTTCAACTACTCTGAATCTCAGTTTTGACATAATACCTTTTAATTTGTTGGTTTAAAAAATGATATGTTAGAATAAAGAATTCTGTTTCTTTAATTTGTTCCCGGGAAGGCGGCCAAGCCCGCCCGGGATTATGATGTTGTTATCAGTTATAGGCTGACTCTCCGTGTTCGTAGATGTCAAGACCTTCTTCTTCGATACGTGCCGGTACGCGCAGACCGTGAATCTTGTCGAGCACCTTAAAGATGATGTATCCCATAATGGCTGCCCAAGCACCTACAACGACTGCTCCGAATACCTGAGCTCCGAGGAAACCCCAACCTGCACCGTAGAACAGACCTTCGCTGGTAGAAAGCAATCCGGTCAGAACTGTTCCGGTGAAGCCGCATACTCCGTGTACGGAGCTTGCACCTACAGGGTCGTCAATCTTCAGTACGCGGTCGATGAATTCTACTGAATAGATCATCAACGTTCCGCAGATGACTCCGATAATGACGGCTCCCAGTGGCGATACTGCATCACATCCGGCAGTTACACCTACCAAGCCGGCCAAGATGCCGTTGAGTGTAAGTGAGAGTGACGGTTTGCCATATTTGAACCAGCTTACGATCAGTGCCATGAAACCACCGGCACATGCAGCCAGGTTCGTGTTGAGGAATACCAATGAGATGGCTACCTGATCATCGGTAGTGGCAGCAGCCAGCTGTGAACCGGGGTTGAATCCGAACCATCCGAACCAGAGGATGAATACGCCCAGCGCTGCGATTGTCAGGTTGTGACCGGGGATAGCCTTCGATTTTCCGTCTTTATCATATTTGCCGAGACGGGGGCCAAGGATGGCAGCTCCGACTAAAGCAATCCAGCCGCCTACAGAGTGAACGATGGTTGATCCAGCAAAATCGTGGAAGGTAGTTCCAAATGTATTCATCATGAATGAACCTTCGTCGCCGTTCATCAGCCAGCCGCCTCCCCATGTCCAGTGACCGGAAACCGGGTAGATCAGTACACTGATGAAGATTGTATAAACCAAATACATGGAGAATTTAGTACGTTCGGCCATGGCACCTGAAACGATGGTTGCCGAAGTGGCACAGAATACGGTCTGGAATACCAGGAAGCCTTCGGTAGGAAGTGATGACGGGTCGGGGATCGCATTGCTGTCGAACAGCAGGCTCATGAAGTGCGGTGTACCAAAGAAATCACCCAATCCGAACATGATGCCGAAACCTACGAGCCAATAGAGCAGTGAGCCTACCATGAAGTCCACAAAGTTCTTCATCAGGATGTTGGCCGTGTTTTTGGTACGTGTAAAGCCGGCCTCTACCAATGCAAAACCTGGTTGCATAAAGAATACCAACATGGCTGCCAATAGCATCCATACGGTGTTGACGCCCGAAACTAATTGCGCCAGTGTATCAGTTGTTGTATCCATAATCTCTTTACTTTTAGTTGTATTTGTTATATTTACTCTTTTTGTGGTTTGAGTTGCGTGCTACTTTTCCTGTTCGGCGTTATAAAGGGCGATGTCGCCACGCTCAGCAGTACGTATTCGTATGGCATCCTCGATGGGAATGACGAAGATACGGCCATCACCGATTTCTCCTGTCCGTGCTGCTTTCAGGATTGCCTGTACTGTTTTCTCTGCATTTTTGTCACGCACTACGATTGAGATAAGAATACGTTCGATAGAACTCGTGTCATACATAACTCCACGATAAATACGAGCTTCTCTGGACTTTCCTATTCCCCTGACATCATAGTAGGAGAACCATTCGATATCCGCTTCGAGCAGTGCGTCCTTCACATCCTCGAATTTTGTCTTGCGGATGATAGCTTCAATCTTTTTCATACCTTAAACTATTTATGATTGCGTTAGAAACTTATTCCAGCCACGAAGTATGCTCCTTCAGTACGCGGATTCCAAATGGCTTTGGCAAACAATGGAAGCGAAAAACTGTCGGTGATACGGATTTCTTTGCTTGCCTCCAGGCTGACGTTGCATACGGTGAAGCCGTTGGATCCCGGACAATTGTCTGTTGCATTGTAGAAGGCTGTCTCCCATGGAGTGGCACCGATTTCAGCCGTCCAGTCAAGTCCGCCAAGTTTGAAGGGGGCAGCTACCGAGATATAAGAAGAATAGGCGCGGTCACCATTGTATTTCGTGTAGTCGGCACCTGCGAAATTGGTGTACCAATTCACGGCCAGCGGACCGAAATCATATCCGACCTGAGCTTCGAACACATGTGCTGTGCTGTGTGCGCCATAGTGCAGATAACCATTTCCACTATTGAACCAATAGTCTGTAACCGATACGCTGAAACCTCCTGTAGAATACCCTAACGTAAGGTCCATTTCCTTAGTATCGGAGCTTTCCAATCCAACCGAGCCCCATGCACCCAATGAAAATCCCTTATAGGACAGTGTTACACTGGGTTGAATGCTGACGCCTCCTAAATCCTGTCCACGCCAGATGTAGCTACTTACGAGATCGGCACCTACTGATGCTTCTACTTTGTCTTGCGCTTTTGCTCCGAAAGCTGCAGTTAATAGCGCGATGGCTATTACTCCTGATTTCAATCCTGTTTTCATACCTATAAAACTATTTAAAAGTGAGTAAAAAAAGAATATCTCTTCTCTTTATGCCAGCCACTTCCTGATTCGTCTCATCGCTTCTGCACAGTCTTCGTGTTTGCCAAAGGCTGTCAATCGTATATATCCTTCTCCGCTTGGCCCAAATCCTACGCCCGGTGTTCCTACTACATTGGCTTCGTACAGCATTTGTTCGAAAAATCTCCAGGAGTTGATTCCCTGAGGTGTTTTCAGCCAGATGTAGGGTGCGTTTACGCCACCATATACTTTCAATCCTGCTGCTTCAAGGCCTTCCTTCATGTTTCGGGCATTCTCCATGTAATAGTCGATGTTTGCCTTCACCTGTTGTTTGCCTTCGGGAGTATAGATGGCTTCTGCTCCGCGTTGGGTAATGTAGCTTGTGCCATTGAATTTGGTACATTGGCGTCGGTTCCATAACCTGTTCAGCGGAATTCGCTCTCCGGTCAGTGTGGCAGCTGTTAATTCCTTCGGTACGATGGTGTATCCACATCTTACTCCGGTAAATCCGGCTGTTTTTGAAAAGCTTCGAAACTCAATGGCGCATTTTTTTGCACCTTTTATTTCGTAAATCGAATGTGGTACGTCATCTTCCCGGATAAATGCTTCATAAGCTGCATCAAATAAGATGAGTGTATCGTTCTCCAATGCGTAGTCAACCCATTTCTTCAGTTCGGCTTTTGTCAGCGTGGTTCCTGTCGGGTTATTGGGGTAGCACAGATAGATAATGTCTATCCTTTTATTGGGAATCTGGGGAATGAAATTATTCTCTTCGGTGCAGGGCATGTAAGTCACGTTGCTCCATTTCCCATCTTCCTCCAATACTCCGGCCCTTCCGCACATGACGTTACTGTCAATATATACGGGGTAAATAGGGTCGGTTACTCCTACGCTATTGTCGTGTCGCAGTATGTCGCCTATATTGCCTGTGTCGCTCTTGGCTCCGTCGTTTACAAATACCTCTGTCGGTGTCAGGTGTATGCCTCTTGGAGCATAGTCGTTTTTGATAATTGCATCAATCAAGAAGTCATATCCCTGTTCCGGTCCGTAGCCGTGAAATGTTTTTTCGTTTGCCATCTCGTCCACTGCCTTGTGCATGGCTTCGATACAAGCCTGCGGCAGTGGGCGGGTAACGTCACCGATACCCAAACGGATGACATCTTGTTTAGGATGTGTTATCCTGAATGTATTTACCTTTTTAGCTATATCTGAAAATAAATAACTGCCAGGGAGTTTTAAAAAATGTTCATTAATTAAAGCCATATTCTTTTATTTTGATCGTTGATTTAAGTTTCTATACATGTTCTTTTGAAAAGATGAAGTATTACCTCTTACTTCATTGATTTATATTGATTTCACCTTCGAATACCTGGGTCGCTTCTCCTGTCATCAGCACGTGTTGAGTTTGATTGTCCCATTCGATTGTGAGAGTTCCTCCATCCATGATAATGTCAGACTTCCGTCCGCATCGTCCTGTCAGGTTAGCTGCTACAGCGGTAGCACAAGCACCGGTGCCACAGGCTTGGGTAATGCCCGAACCACGTTCCCATACTCTCATCCTGATTTTTCCTTCCTCCAGCACTTGGGCGAATTCTACATTGATTCGTCCGGGGAATAGGGGGTGGTTTTCCAATTTGGGGCCTACTTCTGCTATATTAATATCGTTTAGGTTATTTACGAAAATTACCAGATGCGGATTTCCCATTGATACGGTTGTTCCTATCCATTCTTTTCCGTCGGCTGTCACTGGTTTTTCTTTCATTGGTTTGGGACCATTGCCATCGTAATCGACCGGTTCGTCGGCCGGTATGCCCATATCTACCGTTACCGTATTTACAATTCCGTCTTTTATGTGCAATTGTAACATTTTAATGCCCGACAGAGTTTCGAGTGCAATTTCATGTTTCTTTGTCAAGCCATGTTCGTACAGGTATTTACCTATGCATCGGCTTGCATTTCCGCACATTTTTGCTTCTGAACCGTCGGCATTGAAAATGCGCATGCTGAAATCGCCTTTATCCGAATGACCTATCAGTACCAGACCGTCGCTGCCTATTCCCGTATGTGGGGCACTCCATTCTATGGCAAGTGCTTCCGGATGTTCGATGGGGTAGCGGGTGGTATCTACATAGATGTAATCATTGCCCGCGCCATGCATCTTGGTGAATTTTACAGTTCTTGTCATTTTGTCTTTTGTTGATTAGTTGGTATATCCTTTTGTTTTATTACGATGCAAATATACGACGTTTTGTATTATCTTATATTAATATTGCTGACTATTTTCTAATTTTTTTATGCTATTCTTTCAGAAGTTAATCATTTATTATATTAATACTTTCAAATTGAAACTTACAGTGGCTTAATATGATTGAATTGTTATTTTGTCGTTGTATGTCTTGTTCGGCTTGTAGATAAAATGTTTGCATTATCCTGTATTCTCTTCCTTAAATTATTAGAATGAGTTATTTGGTTTTCTATTTGAAAGCATATTTGCTATTTTGCTTTCTATATGTATTGTTATTCTGTGTGGCAGGCTGGGCTGTCGTTTGTACATCGAAATATCCGTTCTTGCTTGGTACTGATATAGATATAAAAGTATGACGTTTTAACGTAACCATCCGAAATCCGCCGTGTTTCATACGAAGTTACAAGGCAGTAACTTTGCAAGTTCTTCTTCCGGGTTCTCTGTTTTTAGATTGGTGAGTGCGTATTCCAACCATTTGACCGGATTCGCCCCTATGATTTCACAACTTCCCAGAAGGGAGTATATGACTGCATTGTCTTCAGCTCCCTCATTGGTCTTGCTGAAGAGAAAGTTCTTCCGCCCCATAACGGTGGGCCTCTGCCCCCGTTCCACAGGATTATTGTCAAGCAGGTACCTTCCGTCATCGGCATACCTTCTGATTCTCGGCCAAAGTTTGTAGGCATAGTCCAGTGCCCTGCCCAACGGGTCATCCGGTGTGCACTGGTTCTGTATGCTTACCATCCAGGCCTCCATCACATCCAGCACAGGTAGTGCTTTCTCACGTCGCTGCACACGGATCTCTTCCTCAGAAGCCCCACGGCTTCTGAGGTTCTCTTCCAGCATGTACAATGTCGCAATGTCTTCGAGCGCCTTCGCGGCGTGTTGGGGATGACTCTTCTGTGCTTCAATGAACTTTCGCCTGATATGTGCCATACAGGCTAAAGTCACAATGCCGGGAACGGATTCGAAATAGTCGTACACCTTGTAACCGTCAGTCTGAACGGCTCCCTTGAAATACCTCAGCTGCGCCCTGGGGATCTCACCGGCCCGGCTCCCTTTCAGATAATAAAAGTAGGTGCCGTGGCTTCGCGGGCGGGCGTCCCTGAACTGCCAGGCATATCCGTGACGGCAGCTTTGCCCCGGGCGGTCGGCTATGCGCCAGGGGACCTCATCCACCTGCAGGTAATCACTTTGCAGGATGTCGTCTATGAGTGTTTCATACAGCGGATAAAGCTTGTTGGCAGTCTTGTGCACCCAGTAGTTGAGCGTGGAAGTGGAAAGCTTCACGCCTGCATCTGCGTACATCTTCACCTGCCGGTATTCGGGGATGTGATAAACGAACTTGTCGGCAAGCACCCCGGCAAGGAAGTCTGCAGCCACATGCCCCCCGCCAAGTACGGGAACGGGAGCCGGAGCCTGGAGGATGGTGGGAGAAGGGATATCCTTCTCGCCTTTCTTTCTCAGGACGGGGCGTTCCACACACTCCACCCATACACGGGCGGGAGTACGGTGAAGGATACGTTCCACATCCTTGCCGATGATGTCGTATTCCGCAAGATTCACGTCCTTCGGATATTCTGTCCGCCATTCTTCGGGCAGTCCGGCATACAGGTAACGTTCAGGACGTTCCGGTTTCTTTTTTCCGGCGGCGCGGCGTTTCTCCGCTTCCTTCCTGATTTCCTGAACCGTTTCTGCGATAGCGGCCTCCTTGGCTTCCGCAGCCTCGTTGAAGAGCTCGTCAAACAAAGTCGGTCCCTGTGCGACACGTTTGTCCCGCTTGCCACCCCAAAGCAGGCGTTCAAGGTAGGCGACACGTTCGGTCAAACGCTGGACTTTGACCTGCAACTCTTCATATGTGGGCTGTTCTTTCATACACGAAAGATACTCATTTTCATCGGAACAACCAACTGTTTATGCGAGTATTTTGAGCTTCCGGGGAACTTTTTTCAACCCCGTTTGAAGAAGAAAGAGAGGCAGTTTGAAGCCTTTTCCTACGCGCTGCTTGCGGTGAAATACCTTCCATCAGAAGTACGAGTTCATCCCAGCGCATGGAGCGGAATCCGACACCTTCGCGCAGGAAAATCTTAGGATGGAAACGGCCGGTGGCCAAACGTTTATAGTATAATGTATAACCACCACGCTCCCAATGGAGGAGTTTCAGTACAGTACGATTGCGGTTAGAAAAGACATAGACATCACCGTTCAGGGGATCCAGACTGCAGGAACGGATTGAGCCGCACAGACTGTCAATACCTTTACGAAGGTCAATGGGGTTGCGGCTCATCACAAAACGGTTACTTTCATTCAAGTTGAACATGGCTTTTTTGAAGCAAAGCTCGGAATTTGTTCAAATATAAAAAACACGGCGGATTTCGGATGGTTACGTTTTAACTGGTTTAAGAGATGAAAATGACAAGAGGAAGATCCGATGAGCAATCAAATCTTCCTCTTATGGATTGAACATTTACGAAATGTTCTGATGGTTATTTCTATGCAAATGTTGTGTTGTTCCGACAGGACGTTCAATATGCCTGTTCGTGCACTCCGGCAACCGCACGTCCACTCGGGTCGTTCAGGTTCTGGAAGCTGGCATCCCATTTCAATGCCTCGGCTGTGGAGCACGCTACGCTGGGGACACTCGGTACCGATCGGGCGGCAGATTCACTGGGGAAATGCTCCTCGAAAATGCTGCGGTAATAATATTCCTCTTTGTTTTGTGGAGGATTGATGGGAAAACGTTCGGCGGCATGTGCCATTTGTTCGTCGGTAACGGCAGCAGCAGTCATAGCTTTTAATGTATCGATCCATGAATAACCCACACCGTCAGAGAATTGTTCTTTTTGACGCCAAGCTACACTTTCGGGCAGCAGGGAAGCGAATGCGTCACGAACCACCTTCTTTTCGATGGTTCGTCCGGGACACATCTTCACAGCCGGGTTAATCCTCATGGCAACATCCAGAAATTCTTTGTCGAGGAAAGGAACGCGGCCTTCAACTCCCCATGCAGCCAGTGATTTGTTGGCACGCAAACAGTCATACATATAGAGTTTGGAAAGTTTGCGGACGGTCTCTTCGTGAAAGGCTTGTGGAGTAGGGGCCTTATGGAAGTAGAGGTAACCTCCGAATACTTCATCGGCACCTTCACCGCTCAGCACCATTTTGATGCCCATTGATTTGATGACCCGTGCCAGCAGATACATGGGAGTAGAAGCACGTACGGTGGTCACATCATATGTCTCGATGAAATAGATCACATCGCGAATGGCATCCAATCCTTCCTGGATGGTATAGTTTATCTCGTGATGTACAGTTCCTATATGCTCGGCCACTAAGCGTGCCTTCTCCAAGTCGGGAGCTCCTTTCAGCCCTACGGCAAAGGAGTGCAACTGCGGCCACCATGCAGCTTGCGTACTGTCCGTCTCTACACGTTTGGCGGCATAAAGCTTGGCTACTGCAGAGATGACTGATGAGTCAAGCCCGCCTGAAAGTAAAACTCCGTAAGGAACATCGCTCATCAGTTGGCGGCGAACGGCATCTTCGAGTGCCGTACGTACGGCGGATACCTGCATGCGGTATGCTTCGGGATCGCATGCCGAGGCGGCCGATGTGCGTGTCTCGTTTTCGGCTTTATTGGTATAATTGTCTTTGACAGCTTCGTATTCTGTCCATTCACGCTTGTACCACGGACGCATTTCTCCTTCGCGACTCCAATAGTAATGGCCAGGCAGGAAAGGTTCGTATTCATCGCACATTCCTTCCAGTGCTTTTAACTCGCTGGCACAATATACAGTGCCATCTTTGTCTTTTCCTATATAAAGAGGTATGACGCCGATAGGATCGCGTGCTATAAGAAACTCGTCTCGTTCTTCATCGTAGAGGGCAAAAGCGAAAATACCACTGAGCCGTTCGATGAAATCTTTTCCGTAACGACGGTAAAGAGCTAAGATGACTTCACAATCGCTACCTGTCTGAAATTCATATTCACCCTTGAAGTCGCGACGGATATCACGGTGATTGTAAATTTCGCCATTCACGGCAAGGATTTGCTTACGATCGGGAGAGAAGAGGGGTTGTCCTCCGCTCTGTGGATCGACGATAGAGAGCCGTTCGTGTGCCAATATGGCTGATCCACCGCAATAGATCCCGCTCCAATCAGGACCTCTGTGGCGTATGCGTTTCGCCATGGTAAGAGCTTTTTGTCTCAATTCTGGCGTTTGTTGCTTGATATTGAAGATGCATGCTATTCCACACATAATAATTACGTTTTTTTGTTGTAGGTTAGTGATTCATTCATTTGTCCTTTTCGGATAACATCTGTTCGATGTCTTTAGCAGCACGACGTCCGGCAGCAAGACATTTCACAACGAGCGAAGCACCTGTAGCAGCATCACCAGCAATGATTACGTTGTCAGCTACTTCCGGGTGTTTGGGTTTCAAGAATCCCATGGCCAATAATACCATATCAGCTTCGATAATTTCTTTTTTGCCTGTGGGTTTCATTACTGGGCGTCCGCCGTCTGCAGCCGGGATCCATTCAACTTCTTCTACTTCGACACCGACTACGCGACCGTTGCGTCCGATAAACTTATTCGAGTTCAAACTCCATCGGCGTGTACAACCTTCTTCGTGGCTGGAAGTTGTTTTCAGCACGACAGGCCATTGTGGCCACGGAGTCGCCGGATTGTAACCTACAGGTGGCTTAGGCATGATTTCAATCTGAGTAACACTCACAGCCCCCTGTCGGATACTGGTTCCAATGCAGTCGCTTCCGGTATCTCCACCACCAATAACAAGTACTTTTTTACCATGTGCATTCACAAGCTGATCTTTCGGGAAGCTTTCTCCGTCTAATATTCGGTTTTGTTGTGCCAGCATGTCAAGCGCAAAGTAGATACCTTTCAGTTCGCGTCCAGGAATATTGAGGTCACGAGCGTCGGGTGTACCTGTACATAAGGCATAGGCATCAAATCCTTCCGGTAGCTTTTGTATATCAATGGTTATTCCCATCTCCATGTGTATTCCTTCTTCCTTCAGGATTTTCATGCGTCGGTCGATAATTTCCTTGGGAAGCTTGAAGTTGGGGATGCCGTAACGCAAAAGTCCTCCCGGCATGGGATTCTTGTCGAAAATGGTGACTTCGAATCCTTGGGCATTGAGTCTGACTGCTGTGCTTAGTCCCGTAGGTCCGGCACCGATGACAGCCACCTTTTTCCCGTTTCTAACGGGTTTTATGGGGTGAATATATCCTTCGCGGAAGGCAGCCTCGGCTATGGCTGCTTCATTTTCGCGGATCGTGACAGGTGCGTCAAATGATAATTTCAGCACACACGACTTTTCGCATAATGCGGGACATATTCTTCCCGTAAATTCGGGGAAGTCATTGGTTTGTGACAATATTTTATAAGCCATTTCCCATTTTCCTTTGCTCAGAGCAGCTTGGAATTCAGGATCTTTATTACCCAGTGGGCATGCCCAATGGCAGAAGGGCACGCCACAATCCATACACCGACTGGCCTGAAGTTTGCGGTCGTGGCTGTTCAGGGTCTGTTCCACCTGGCTGAAGTCGGTGATTCGTTCTTCTATTGGTCTGTATCCCGCTTCCTGACGGGGTATATTTAAAAATGCTTTTTGGGTTCCCATATCTTATAAGAATGAAGAATTTAGTAATGAATAAGTCGGATGTTAATAGTCTCTTTGCATGTCGGCAATCTTTTGTTGCAGCTTGCGCATTTGCTCTTCCTGCAATACCTTCTTGTATTCGATAGGTACAACTTGAATGAACTGGTCAACATAGTGTGTCCAGTCGTCGAGCATGACACGAGCCAGCTTCGAACCTGTGTACAGATAATGTTGCCGGATGAGTTCGTGCAACTCTTTTCTGTATGATGCTTCTTCTATTAACGATAGTTCTACCATTTCCATATTGCAGAAATAGTCGAAGTTTCCGTCCTTATTCCATACGTAGGCTACTCCACCACTCATACCCGCAGCGAAGTTGCGTCCGGTTTTACCCAGTACTACGACACGTCCGCCGGTCATGTATTCGCAACAATGGTCGCCTACACCTTCGACTACGGCAATGGCTCCGGAGTTGCGCACGGCGAAGCGTTCGCCTACGCATCCATTGATGTAAACCTCTCCGCTGGTAGCTCCGTATAGCAGTGTATTTCCTGCGATTGTATTCTTTTCAGCTTCGAAGTTGCTCCGCACAGGAGGTAGCACAGCGATACGTCCTCCGCTAAGTCCTTTGCCCAGATAGTCATTGGCCTCTCCTTCGAGTTTGAAGTTGACGCCGGGAACCAAGAAGGCTCCAAAACTTTGCCCGGCCGATCCTTTGAACTTCACATTCAGTGTGTGTTCAGGAAGTCCTTTAGCGCCATACTTTTGAGCGATAGCTCCCGATAACATGGCGCCGCAGGCACGGTCGGTGTTGGCAATCGTATATTCCAAGGAGATTTCCTTCTGATTTTCCAATGTATCGGCTGCTGCGTGGAGAATTTCCACGTCTTTCACGTGATCGATGCCATGCTGCTGGTCGGTGACGTGACGTATAGCTGCTTCATTATTTACGCGCGTAAGCAATTGCGAGAAGTCAAGCAAAGCATGCTTCGGATTCTTGTAGTCTCGTTTGCTTCGGATGATGAGATCCGTGCGTCCGATAATGTCGTCCAATCTTTCCACACCGATTTCAGCCAGATACTCGCGTACTTCTTGTGCCAGGAATGTGAAATAGTTTATCAGGTATTCACTTCTACCTCTGAAGTGCTTACGGAGTTCGGCATCTTGAGTAGCTACACCTACGGGACACGTGTTTTGATTACATTTTCGCATCATTACGCAACCCAATACAATCAAAGCAGCAGTTGCAAATCCGTATTCTTCAGCGCCCAACATTGCCATCAATACAACGTCACGTCCTGTTTTCAGTTGTCCGTCCACTTGCAAAAGAACTTGTCCGCGAAGGCCGTTCAACACCAAGGTTTGCTGCGTTTCACTTAATCCAAGTTCAGGAGATATACCTGCATATCGGATACTGGATGCCGGTGATGCTCCCGTACCTCCTTCGGCTCCGGAGATGACAATCAGATCGGCTTTAGCTTTTGCTACGCCTGCAGCGATTGTACCAACTCCACTTTCAGCTACCAACTTGACACTGATTTTGGCGTGAGGATTCACGTTTTTCAGGTCGAAGATCAGTTGGGCAAGGTCCTCGATGGAGTAGATGTCATGATGAGGGGGAGGCGAGATAAGCGAGATGCCAGGAATGGAGTGACGGGTGCGTGCAATCACTTCGTCAACCTTGAATCCCGGTAATTGACCGCCTTCACCAGGCTTGGCTCCTTGAGCTATTTTAATCTGTATTTCGTCGGCATTAACCAAGTATTCGGTTGTCACGCCAAATCGTCCGGATGCAACTTGCTTGATAGCACTTCTGGTTTCGTTGCCGAAACGTGAGCTATCTTCACCTCCTTCGCCAGTGTTGCTGCGTCCGTGCAGACGGTTCATGGCAATGGCGATGGCTTCGTGAGCTTCCTGGCTGATGGCACCAAATGACATGGCTCCAGTCACAAATCTTCGTACGATGGATTCAACCGGTTCAACTCGGTTTATATCTATGGGGTTGCGTCGGAAATCCAGAAAATCACGTAAGAAGATCGGTTGCTCTTTATCATCGACCAGATGGGTAAATTCTTTGAATTTCTTGTAGCTCCCCGTTCGTGTAGCCAATTGTAAGGTAGCAATGGTCTCAGGATTCCAAGCATGCTTCTCGCCATCTTTGCGGAAAGCGTAGATGCCTATGTTGGGCAGAATTTCCTTACCAGCATTTGTTGTTTCGTTTTCAGTTTGTTGCGCTGCCGAATTTGAATGTGTATTTCTGAATCTGAACTTGACAATTTCTTCCAGCCCAATACCTCCAATACATGATTTCAGTCCGCCAAAGTAGGCATCGCTCAGTTCCTGACTTAAGCCTACGGCTTCGAATATCTTTGCTCCACGGTAAGAACGAATGGTACTGATACCCATTTTACTCATTACCTTGAACAAACCTTTGCAGACAGCTTTGATATAGTTCTTCTCGGCTGTAGCATAATCCAATTGAATATCTTTATTGGCTACTAATTGGTCGAGAATGGCAAAGGCCATATAGGGATTCAGGGCACTGGCACCAAATCCGAGCAACAGAGCTGCATGCATCACCTCGCGTATTTCACCACTTTCAACTACGAGGGCAGTTTGTACTCGTTTTCCTACCGATATCAGATAATGATGTACTGCGCTGACTGCCAGCAATGAAGGAATGGGGGCATTTGCATCGGTAGCATCACGGTCGGTGAGGACAATATAGTTGACACCTTCGTTTACGCTTTCTTCTGCTTGTTTGCATAAGGAAGCAAGGGCTTCCTGTAAACCGTTTCTTCCCTTGGATGTATCGTAGAGCATAGGAAGCTTTACTGTCTTGAATCCTTTGTAGCGGATGTTGCAAAGCAGGTCAAGTTGCGTGTTGGTTAAAATAGGGTGATTCAGTCTTACCATTTTGCAATGGTCGGCATTGGGAGTCAGAATGTTCATACCCACGGCACCAATATACTCCGTGAGAGACATGACCAACTCTTCGCGAATGGGGTCGATAGGCGGATTCGTGACTTGGGCAAATTGTTGACGGAAATAGTTGAACAACAATTGCGGACGGTCGCTCAACACAGCCAGTGGTGTATCATTACCCATGGCACTTACAGGTTCGGCTCCGTTTTCAGCCATCGGCTGGATGACTTTTTCTACATCTTCGCGAGTGTATCCGAACAAGTGAAGCATATCGTTATAATGGGGAACGCTGTGTGCAACTTTTCTTCCGCTTTTGAGTTCGTCCAGCTCGATGCGGTTGCTTGCAAGCCAAGCGCGATAAGGTTTGGCCTCGGCCAATTGGCGCTTCAGTTCGTCGTCGTAATAGATGCGACCTTCCTGGGTGTCAACCAACAAAATTTTTCCCGGCTGTAAACGTCCTTTTGCCTTGATGTCGCCTGGTTCGAAGTCCATTACTCCGACTTCACTGGCTACTACCATCGTATCATTTTTGGTGATTAGGTAGCGTGCCGGACGGAGTCCGTTTCTATCGAGCATACCCCCCGCGTATCTACCGTCGCTGAACAGTAAAGCTGCAGGACCATCCCATGGTTCCATCAAAATAGAGTGATATTCGTAGAAGGCCTTCAGATCTTCGCTGATAGGATTCTTCTCGTTAAATGATTCGGGCACAAGCATGGCCATGGCATGAGGAAGGCTCATGCCTGACATAACCAGGAATTCGAGCACATTGTCCAATGAAGCCGAATCACTCATGCCGGGTTGTATGATGGGGCGGATCTCACGGATGTCACCTAATGTGGGGGTGGATAATACCGATTCGCGCGCTTCCATCCATCCGCGGTTTCCACGGATAGTATTGATTTCGCCGTTGTGCGCCAGCAAACGGAAAGGTTGAGCCAACCCCCATGTCGGGAAGGTGTTGGTACTGAACCGACTATGTACCAAAGCAAGTCCACTTGTGAAGTAACTGTTGGTCAGGTCGGGATAATAACCTCTTAATTGCATGGACGACAACATGCCTTTATAAACAATGTTTTTAGTCGATAATGAGCACACGTAGAAGCTGTCTCGTGTGGGAATATTCGACCGTCTTATGCGATTTTCTATTCTTTTTCTTATCAGATACAGCTTTCTTTCGGCTGTCTGACTATCTGTAAATCCTGTAATAAAAATCTGTTTGATATCCGGTTCGGAAGCCAATGCAGATTCGCCTAAAATTTCGGGACAAGTAGGCACATTTCTCAGATGCATCAAGGTGAGTCCGTCTTTTTCGATTTCCTCGATAATGATGCTAAGAATGGCTTCCTGATCGCTTTTGTTTTTAGGCAGGAATAAGAGTCCTGTTCCGTATTTCCCTTTTTCAGGAACGGGAATTCCCTGAAGTAAGATGAACTCATGGGGAATCTGTAGCAAGATGCCTGCCCCGTCACCTGTTTTGTTGTCAGCGCCTTCCGCACCGCGGTGGCGCATGTTTTCCAGTACTTTCAGAGCTGACTCTACTAATTCGTGACTTTTGTTTCCGTGGATGTTTACAATCATTCCCACTCCACATGCATCGTGTTCATAAGCTGGATCGTAGAGACCTCTCATTTCCTTTGTTTCGTTGTTAAAAAGTTCTTGTTTCACCATCTTGATTAACTTTATTTCCTGTAATACCTATTATTTGTGTCAAAATGTTCTGCAAATATAAGTATTTAATTTCAAAATGGTATGCTGTTCTGCTGATTGTCTTCTTTAAAATGTATGTATTTTTACAGTTGCTTACAATTTTGCGATATTTAGGTGTGTTTGGTAATAATTTGGAAGTTTTTCTATTTATTAATGTTTTATATTGTTATTTTTACTTTTGCCATATTATTTTTTTATTGTCTTTATGCTATTGATCTTTTATTTTATATAGCATTTTTCTACAGGAAAATAGGGATTAGGTAGATTTATGATATGGCTAATCGAAAAGTTACGATAGCAAAATGTCATTTATCCCCAGCATAATTTATAAAAGTCACAATATTCACACTTCTTCGTGTCATTAGTTTGGTTAAATGGCTCTTGAGGATTGAATATTTCTGTTAGTAAGGTTTTCAAATGATCGCGGAAGTCATTCTCGTAGAGTGCAAAGTTGAGTACGGGTACTTTAGGTTGGCGGGGTGCTCCCATTTCAATGACAGGCGAGTAAGTATCAGAAGCTGCCTTATGTATGTATAGGAGTGCAGGTGCGACTTTCAGTGGTTGCTTTCGGCACATGATGGCAGCATACAGAAATGTCTGGAATATATATCCCGGACGATTTTCAGAAGGGGTGAAGAGTTGTTCGATGTTCTCAGGTGTTTTGGGCAGGCCTCCTGTTTTGTAATCTACTATGCGCAAGGTACCTTCTTTGCTGTCCATACGGTCGATTGTTCCACCGATGTTGACTGCCAGTTTTCCTTTGGGTGTATCTATTTCAATATATTCCTTTACTGTCTTTTCCATGGCTTCCATACAGAAGGGAGCGTATTGAAGGTCGTTTCTGAGCAATTGTTTCAGATAGGAGGTTATTACCCGGGCGTGGATCAGCTGACTTCCGTTGTATTCAGGCTTCTCCTCCTGGGATACATGGAAGAATTCTTCTTTGAAGGCCCGATTGACGTACTCCTGCAGTCGTACCTCTTTTTTTAATAACTGTTCGAGATCGGTTTTTCGTATTTCTTTCTGATTATTGGTAAGATCGGTGTACACCAATTCGGCCGAGCGGTGGAAGATGGTGCCAAAAAGAGCCGAGTTGATTTCGGCACTGACCTCATCTGGTGCTTTGAGTCCGGCTACGTAGCGGAAGTAAAACTTCAGCCGGCAGTCCAAATAGGCATTCAGAGCCGAGGGTGATAGCAAGCGTTCGGGGTGGAGACGGATGTTATAGGTGTCGTACATAGTGCGCAGTACTTCATCGGTTTTGTCAATCTGGATGGTACGACCTTGTTTGGGAGATTGAGCAGCCTCAAGATAACGATGAGCGACGGTGTGAGGTGATTCGATGAGAAACTGAAGCATAAAACGTGACATTTCTCCACGGTTCAATCCGTCGGAAGATGTGTTGTAAATCAAGGTGATGTTTTCGGCACGTTGGATGAGGCGATAGAAGTAATAGGCATAAACTGCATTCTTGTGTTCGATGGTGGTCATGCCGAAAGCTTTACGCAGATTGTAGGGGATGAAGGAAGATTCACCTTCAGCTTTGGGCAGCTTGCCTTCGTTCAGTGAGAGAATGAGCAAGTTCTTGAAATCAAGATTTCGTGTCTCGAGCACTCCCATGACCTGAAGGCCGATGGCTGGTTCACCATGAAAAGGAATGTTGGCCGATACCAGCAGGCGGTTGAGCAGGCGTTTAAAGGTGTCGGGGCGTAAGGTCAGCATTCCGTCTTCTATCAGGTTGAGCAGACGGTTGACGAGGGTATAGCCTTTGAATAGCGATTCGCGGTAAAGCTGGTTGTACAAATCACCCGGATTGTCTTCGTGGCGGTAGAGTGCGGCTACTTCCTGTATCATGTTGATGAGGTAGGTGCATAAAGCCTGTATGCCGTTTTGTGGAGTGAATATTTTCTCCAGGAATTCGTCCTGTTGAAGTTCGGACGGTAGTGGGAAAAAGCGATTGTTTCGTGTAAGCGACAATTCGAGTGACGGAGCCATCGGAGACAACTGACGGGTGTAGGGATGCTTCAATACGCTAAGTACGGCATCGTAGGTATAGCGACCAGTGTCGGAACGATAGCCTGAAGTTTGCAATTCGATGAGTGAGTTGATAAAGTTGTACACCGGTGTTTGTGCCAACGGAAATCCCATAGTGACATTGACGTCCTTGACGTTTGCCGGAAGGGAGTGAAGCACCGGTAGGAGGAGGGCTTCATTACAAAGCACAATGGCGTTTTCTTTCAGGCTCTTTGTGTTGTCAATGCTTTGGCTCCACTCGGGGATGAAGCGTGCCTGTGCATTTTCGGTAGGTGAGGAGATGTATTGTATCTTTTTGCTGTTGCGCAAGGTGTCAAAGGCTGATTCGGGTAATTGGTTAGGAAAGTCCTTCAGGTTTTGCAGGATGAATTCTCCTGCTTCGTGTGCATAGGGGGGCTGTTGCTCGTGGGGCAGACGGGTGTAGAAGATGTCATAATCCCAATAGAAGAGAGCTTTGTTCGCTTTCTGCAAGAGGGAGAAGAAGGCTTTTTCTACCTTATTTAATACGTTGAATCCCACGAACACGTAGCGGTCGTAGCGGGGAAGCAGGGGAGTGCCGGCATTAAAATCGGTTGTAAGTTGTTCGAGGACATGGCGGTACATCATACCTTCGTACGCAATGCCTTGATGGGTCAGATTATCACGATAGTGGTGATAGATGTCGTTCAGTTTGTCCCAAAGAGAGATGAAACGTTCTTTGAGTAACGTACGTTTCTCGATAGAGAAGTTTTGGAAGAATTGGCGAATGGCTTCTTCTTGTTCGGGTTCGAGGAAGGTATAGTCATCCATCAGGTTTTTCAAATCTTGCAGGTTGGTGAAAAGACGGTCGGCATCTACCAGGTTTTTATCGATATCGTCGAAGTCGCTGATCAGTAATTCGCCCCAGAAGTAGAAGTCGTCAAGAGTTTCATTGCTATGAGTCTCCTGAACGAATACATTGTAGAGTTCGCACACCAGGCGGATGGAGTCGCCCGGCTTTAGGGATGATAACTGGCCGAACAGGTCGCTGATGCTGACATACGAAGGCGACCATATGGGTCGTTCGGTTTCGGAAGCCAGATATTCGTTGAAGAAGAGGCTGGCGCGCTTGTTGGGGAAGACAATGGCCGTGCGCGACAGGTCGTTGCCTATCTTATGATAAAGGTCGTGAGCTACCAGTTGGAGGAAAGTTTGCATCTTGTTAATTCTTTATTTTGATTCGTTTTTGTTCTTCTTGTTTCTCAATTATCTACTTTTTCTACCTGTTGCATATCTACATACCACAAATAACCACTGATGTGGGAAGCATCGTATCCCATGCGTGCCAACAGGCGCATGTAGTCGTGTACCTGGCGATTATATCGTTTGTTGGGTTTACCGAACTTAAAGTCAACGACAACAATATCATTGTCTTTCATCATCACACGGTCGGGACGTCGGTTGAGCAGTTTCCCGTTTTCAATCCAAATGATGTCGCATTCGTTGAACAGGCGCCATTCTCCCGAGTACCATTGCCGGACTTCGGGCAGGGAGAAGGCACGTCGGGTGAGTGATCTGATTTCTTCTTCGGAGGTCTTGTGACCGATGATGCCTTCGGCAACGAGGCGTGTAACGGCATCGTCAATGTCGGCTTCGGTTTCGATGCTCGAGAAAAGGGTGTGAAGCAGACGTCCACGGTTGATGAATCGTTGTGCTGATTCTTCTTCGTCGATGCCGGCAATGAAATCGGCCGAACGGTTGGATTGTCTGAATTCGATTTCGTGCTTCAGACTTTTCATGCATACAGATTGTTTGCAGGGAGTGAATGTCAATTTGTTGACAGAAGTTTTTTCCCTCTGTTCGGTTATGGTTGAAGGGTACAAAGAACCGCTTACAAACGTGGCAAATTCTTCGTCCCACAGACTTCCTTCAATAGCCTGGGCTACTAAAGGGAGAGTGTTGCCCAGAAGTTCGGCGACGGTGCCGCGCTGGTCTTTTTTACTCCATATGATAAGATTTTTTTCGGGGCGGGTAAAGGCAACGTATAGCAAGTTTAGATTATCAACCCATAGCTGGAGACGCTCATTCAGGTAGTCGGAGCGATAAACCGATTCGGCCATAACAGGACTGTAGGTGACTGGTACCAGATCGAGGGCATTGTATGGAGTAGTGGGGGCATGACACCAGACAAGCTGGTTGTTGGTTTCATTTTCCAGTTTCCAATCGCAGAAGGGGATGAGCACCGTGTGAAACTCGAGTCCTTTCGATTTGTGGATGGAGAGGATGCGTATGCCGTCCACTTCGCTGCTGGGGATGGTTTGGGCGCATAGTGTGTCGTCCCAGTAGCGGATGAAGTGGCCGATGTCCGAAGGGTTGTCTTGCAGGTATTGCGTCACTGCATCGAAGAAGGAGAACAGGTAGGCATCTTGCTTTGCAACGAGGTCGAGGCGAAGGATGACAAACAGTTCTTCGAGCAATTCGTAGAGGGGCATGAGCCGAAGTTCGGATGTGTGCGCGCAGAACGCTTCAGGCAGTATGTCGGAGGCTGGCTTGCTGAACATTTGATGCCATTGGGCCGAGGAGGAGATGACGTGTTGTGAGTAGTTTGTCACGAGTGCGGCTTGCGATATTTTATCATCGGGATCGAGCAGGATGCGCAGGGCATCTATCAGCATATTGACGGCTACGGATGCATCGAGTCGGAAGGCTTCGTCAGAAACGACGGGCAGATGGAGCTCTTGGTCAAAGTAATCGGCTATCAGAGGTATGTTTTTGTTTTTGCGTACCAATATGGTGATGTCGTTCAGCTGTATGCCGTTATCAAGTAAATGACGTACTTCGTCGCTTAGAGCAATCAATGTCTGTTCGGTGTAGTTATGTTCCGTATCGGGCTCCAGGAAACGGGCTTTTACATATCCGAGCGATTGACTGCGCGGCGATTCCTGGACGACATCAGCGTAGGCGTTTTTCAGTGGGTAGCATTCTTCGTGCAGATCGTCCAAGTGCATCGTATTCAAGTAGTTGACAGCTTGTGTAAAGAATTGGTTGTTGAAGCGGATGATGTTGGTTTCGCTTCGACGGTTTGTCTTCAGTGTTTCCACGCGAATAGGGAAATGGTTAGTTCCCAATGGATTTTTATGGGTGTTGTCAGAGCTTCCGAGGTTGTTTAATATGCTCCAGTCGCCGTTGCGCCAGCGGTAGATGGATTGCTTGACGTCGCCTACGATGAGGCTGTCGGCACCTTGTGCAAGGCCTTCGAGCAACAGCATGCGGAAGTTGTCCCATTGCATCCGGCTGGTGTCTTGAAATTCATCGATCATGACATTGCGTATGCTGGCTCCTATTTTTTCGAAGACGAACGACGAGTCTCCTTCTCCCAGCAAGCGGTGCAGCAGGGCATTGGTATCGGACAGGAGGAAACGGTTTTGTTCTTTGTTGAGTGTGCGAACCTGTTCGTCAATGTAGTTGAGTAGTTGTAACTTGTCAAGATGTTGCAGCGAGAGACGGCAACTATTCACAGTCAGGTTGCGTTGTGTACGCATCTTTTCGGCGTCGTGCAAGAGGGGCATCAGGTCATTTTGAGCCAGGCGGATGATGTCTTTTCTTCGTGTTGATGTTTTCGCTACCCAGCTTTGCGGGTCATCAAGGCAGTTTTTCAGGGTGGCGTTCAGTACATCTTTATCACTCAATTTCCCATCGCGTAATTTGCGGAAATAGCTGCTTATGCTTCGTGTGCCTCCCTTCAAGTCGTCGGGGGAAAGGGCATGGGCCTCGAGTTCGCCGATAAATTGGTCATAGAAAGCTTTCATCTGTTCGAGGGCATCGGTTTGCATCTCGCGCAGTACGTCGCGGTAGAGTCTGACGGCTTGCGGATCACGCAGCTTTTGGCGAAGCAATTCACCTCGTTCGATGTAGCCTTCGTCGAAGATATTTCGTCCGAAGCGTTTGATTTCATCGGAAACATTCCAACGCTTGTCATCGGCAATGCGTTCGTCAATGTAGGCCAGCAACCATGTCAATACGGGCGAGGTGGGAGTGAGCTGGTCGATTAGGGCATCGACGGCATCGCTCAGTACTTCGTTGTTGTTCAGCTCGATGTTCAGGTTGGGGCTTAATTCAAGTTCACGTGCCAGATTGCGCATGACTGATTGAAAGAAGGAGTCAATGGTTTCTACACGGAAGCGGCTATAGTCGTGCAGAATGTATTGCAAAGCCATGCCCGCGCGTTGCCTCAGTTCACTGGTCGTATATGATACCGCCATGCCGGCCTGTTGGCTGTCGGAATGTAGGTGTGCAAGGTCTTCTTCGATGCGTTTCAGATAGACGTCGGATGCGGGATCGGCTTGCCAGATGCCGTACAGTTGTTGCAAGATGCGCTCCTTCATTTCGGTAGTAGCCTTGTTGGTGAAGGTTACGGCCAGAATCTGCCGATAGGCTCTTGGGTTTGCTATCAGATGCTTGATATATTCGACTGCCAGTGTGAATGTCTTTCCTGAACCGGCAGATGCTTTATATACTAACAGTTCCATGTACTGATGTCCTTTTTCTGAAAAATAAAGATTTTGGCAAAAATACGGAAACTTTGTGGAATATTCAAGGGCTGCTCGCTTGGTGGTATGTATGCAATGTTTTATCTTTGTCAGTAAGGAGACTGATGTGAATATGGCTCGGCTTGCCGGAAACCGTATGGTTGGGGATGACACAGACAGACGGTATGGCAGTTCTTGATTGGATATGAACGAAAAAATATGGAAGCTTATGAAAAACATTCTGATTTTTTTATGCTCGATCTTAGGATTGAGTGGTTGTACCTCAAATACTGTGGGCGCAGGTATCGATAACCGTACGGTACAGACTTTTGACGTGGCTCGTTTTATGGGAAAGTGGTACGAGATAGCACGCTATGATCATCGCTTTGAGGAAGGAATGAACCGTGTGACTGCTACTTATACCCTGCTTGATAACGGACGCATCAAAGTGCTGAATGCCGGTTATAAGGACGGTAAGTACAAGGAAATCAACGGAAAGGCAAAACAACCCGATCCAAATGATCCGGGCAAATTGAAAGTTTCGTTCTTTTTATGGTTTTATTCCGACTACTACGTGCTCGACATTGATCCTGACTATCGATACGTGTTGATAGGGAGCAGTAGTGACAAGTATCTCTGGATTATGAGCCGTGAAGCAACCTTACCGGATGACGTACTCCAAAGTCTTCTTGATAAACTTCGTCAACGTGGCTACGATACGGATAGACTGGTGTTCAATGATTTTTCGGCAGACGGAGTGTAAGTAATATACGGTTTCATTTTTTCGACCGAGTGGGGTATATCCAAATTCTATAATCCGTATCTTTGCGCCTGTTTTTTTGAGGAGGTAAAAAGATTTATGGATGCAATAGTAACGCAGATGATTGTCCTGTTCGTATTGGTAGTCGTCGGCTATTATCTGAGTAAAAAGAAGATGATGGATGCGGATTTTGACCGCAAACTTTCGGGGTTGGTTATTAATGTCGCATGCCCCTGCCTGATACTTTCATCGGTGATGGGAGATACGCTTCCCGACAAAACGCTTATTGTTCCCTTGCTTCTCGTAGGGTTCGCTACCTATGTAGTATTGATTGGTGTGGCTTTCCTGCTTCCCCGTTATTTGCCCGTCAGGGTGACCGACCGTGGCATTTATAGCTTTATGTTGGCTTTCGGTAATGTAGGTTTTATCGGTTATCCCATTGTCGCTTCAATTTTCGGATCGAGTGCTGTGTTTTATGCCAGTATCCTTAATTTCCCGAGTACGTTACTGATTTTTGTTTTTGGAACTCTCTTTATTTCGGGCGAACAGGGTAATATGCGTTTCGACAGGCGTACCCTTTATTGTCCAGCCATGATTGCGTCGTACCTCTCTATCCTGATTGTAGTGACGGGGTGGGTACCGCCTCGTGTTGTCAGTACACCTTTTGTCTTATTGGGCAATGTCACTGTGCCTGCCGCTTTGCTCATTATAGGATCGTCGATAGCGCGTGTACCAGTGCGTCGGATGTTTGGCAATGTGGCAATTTATCTTATGTCGGCCTTACGTCTGATGCTGATTCCACTACTTATCTTGTATCTGTCCCGCTTGTGCGGAGTCGATAAGACAATTGCCGATATCAATGTGGTACTGGCAGCCATGCCTGTTGCTTCGTATGGAACATTGTTTTGTATCCAATATGCCAAGGGTGAGGTAATCATGGCCGAGGGAACTTTTATCACTACGTTGCTCTCGGTGTTGAGCATTCCGTTGCTGACATTGTTTTTGTAGTCGCAGGCATTTTGGGATCATTTGTCCTTAGAAGTTTATTTCAGTAAGAAATCATACACTTTTGCAGAGGCTTCAGGCAGAATCTTCTGGAACTGAACAAGCATCCGCTGGCGTGACTCCTGTGGGGTGCGTTCAGGGTGGCAAGCTTTACGTCCAAAGAGTGTTTCAGGGGTAGTGAGAAGCGACCATCCCCATCCGTATTCTCGTCCGTGGCGGTCGTGGGGGTAAATGAAGTCTTGTGTGACGATGTATCCACCCATCTCCAGACGGGTAATGTAGGCATCGAATCGACTCCGCATTTTAGTTCCAGTGAAGCCGCATGCGGCACGCAGCTCGCGAGTGATGAGGCTTCCTTCAGTTTTTAAAACATCAAGAATGGCTTCTTCGATGCTTCCTTCTTCGGGAGAAGGGAAAATGCTTCGGCGGTAGTTGCAGAAGTCGGGCCACCATTCGCGGCTGATAAATGCTGCTTTGCGGTCGAAAAACTTGCCGTATGCGCAACCGCTTTCCTGTAGAATTGCACCTTTCCATTCCCAGAGTGGCCATTCCCATCCACCGTCGGGCAGACAGGTATATTGACAATCCTCATCCGTCACTTCTTCGGCCGACCATCCATGAATGCCCATGTGTAGCAAGGGCAGAAATCCGATGCGATTGATGTAGTCAATCAACTCGGGGCAAGAATGTAATTTCTTCATTTCCATATTTATTCCTCTATTTCCTATGGTTTATCACTATGCAATAGCCTTTCTTATCGCACATGTTTTCCCAAAGATATGAGTTTGTTTGGAATTAAAGCGAATAGTGAATAAAAAATGCTTGGTAAATCGAAGTGGAAATATTGGGGAAATAATATAAGATGCTGAATGTGAATAAGTGGATTGTAAATAGTTGTCTATAGAAATTTATAAACCGACTGGATGAAGTTTCAAGGTAAAAACATGTTTTCCTCCTAATTCTGGCAAACATCAGATATTCTTTGATAATGTTTTCGTTTGTTTCTCATAGCAGTGAGAATAACATTCTCATAGTTGTGAGAATACTATTCTCATAGTTATGAGAACACCCTTCTCACAGCTATGAGAAAAGGCCGAGACAAGGAATTCATCGAGTCCTCTTGCTACCTTATCAGGCTTTTATACAGCTGTTTGCGCAAGTCTTTACGAAGGGCACATTGCCATGACAGCAGAAGTCGATGTGATAGCGGCCGAATACCTGGGTGGGTATTGAAGGAAGGGAGTCGGATACTATAACTAAGTTCCGACGTACCTTCTATATGAGTTATCATCCTTTTTGTCGTAAGATTTGATTTTTATTTGTTCAGGCCAAATTTCTGCAAATCTCTTTCAACCGTTCCAATGCCACTGATGCCGAAGTTTTCAACAAGAAACTTAGCCACATTGGGCGAAAGGAAAGCCGGCAACGTCGGGCCAAGATGAATTTCCTTCACGCCGAGGTAGAGGAGAGCTAAAAGTACGATAACGGCTTTTTGTTCGTACCAAGCGATATTGTAGATGATAGGCAACTCGTTGATGTCGTTTAACTGGAACACTTCTTTGAGCTTTAAGGCGATAACTGCCAATGAATAGCTGTCGTTGCACTGACCGGCATCGAGCACACGGGGAATTCCGTTGATGTCGCCAAGAGGCAATTTGTTGTAGCGATACTTGGCACAACCGGCTGTAAGGATAACGGTATCTTTGGGCAATTGCTCAGCGAATGAGGTGTAGTATTCGCGACTACGCATACGTCCGTCGCAACCAGCCATTACTATGAATTTGCGGATAGCACCGCTCTTTACTGCATTTACCACCTTATCGGCCAGTTGCATCACCTGGTTGTGGGCGAAACCTCCAACAATTTCTCCATGTTCAATCTCGGTAGGAGCTGCGCAATTTTTGGCGATAGCAATCACCTCGCTATAGTCCTTGTGGCCGTTCTCATCCGTTGAAATGTGTTTGCAACCGGGGAAGCCTGTCGAATTTGAAGTGAACATACGTTCGGTATAGTTTGCGCTTGGCAGTGGCGGAACTATACAATTGGTAGTGAAAATGATTGGCCCGTTGAAGGCTGCGAACTCTTCACGTTGTTTCCACCATGCGTTACCATAGTTTCCGGCAAAGTGAGGGTATTTTTTGAATGCAGGATAGTAGTGGGCAGGAAGCATCTCGCCGTGGGTATAAACATCCACGCCACTATCTTTTGTCTGCTCGAGTAACTGTTCCAGGTCGTGCAGATCGTGGCCACTGATAAGAATGCCGGGATTATTGCGAACGCCAATATTCACACTTGTAATTTCGGGGTGACCATAGCTTGACGTGTTTGCTGTATCAAGTAGCGCCATTGTCTGTACACCCATCTCGCCTGTTTTAAGTGCTAAGGCAGTAAGTTCTTCAGTCGAGAGATTGTCCACGGTGATAGTAGCCAATGTGCTCTGAATAAATGCATGCAGGGATACGTCGTTATGTCCGAGACGGTTTGCATGCTCAAGGTAAGCAGCTATGCCCTTTAGGCCATAGACAATAAGTTCCTTTAATGAACGTACATCCTCGTTTGTTTCACGCATTACGCCTACTTTGGTAGCCTTCTCGTCGTATTGCTCACGAGTACCATTCCATTTCAGCTCATCGATTTCAGGCAGGGTAATGCCCATCTCCGTAGCTTTCCCTATGAGTTTATTACGTTTGATAAAACCTTCATCCACACGCGTATAGATGCTATTGTCGTCAAAGTTGGCATTAGTGATGGTCGAGAACAATGCATCGGTTACGAAAGCATTGAGTTTGTCGCAGGGCTGTTTGCCATTCTTACGGAGTTCAGTAGCAACAATCGAGATTCCACGTACGGTGAAAAGCAACAGGTCCATTGCGCGTGCAGTAGTAGCGTCCTTTCCACAAACACCTTTCAAAGTACAGCCGGTGCCTTTTGCGGCTTCCTGACACTGAAAACAAAACCTATTACTCACACATTATAAAAATAGTTAGGTTACTCTTGTTAATTGTGCGGCAAAGGTAGAAGTTGCCCTTGGCTTAAATTGTACCATATGTTACACTCCTCTATAACAAATCTTAAAAATGTTGTTTTAGGGGAGCAGCTAAACAAAATAAGTCGGCAGAATAGGTTGATTCTCCATCAATCAGAATTCATTGAGTATTGTGCAAGGTAGGAATATGCTAAGTCAACATCATTACAGAGTATTTCAAACGTCCTAAAAAAATGATCTGTTCAGTACGGGTTGTCGAAGCCTTATACTTTATATTCACAGATTATTAGTGGTGCGATAAAAACCACATCACTGTAGTTAAACGATTAATTTTAAATCAAATATAAGCGTTCATTGATTTTTTGATTTGAAAATGATTTATTAGTCCTGTAGTTTCAACATATCAGGATTATGAATCAGGGCAAGTTTGTATTTTCCCAAGTTGTCGAGTATATACCGCGATATCAGTTTGATAAACTCGTAAAGCAATATCAAGGAGATTGGCATACCAAAAATCTCAGCAGTTACAGTCACCTCCTTCATCTCCTTTTCGGACAGTTGACGGGATGTGATTCTCTGAGGGATATTTGTCTATGCCTCGAAGCCCATAACAAGATGCTTTATCATCTCGGCTTTCGTAAGGCCGTGAACCATACCTCATTGTCTCGTGCAAACGAAAGCAGGGATTACCGCATCTTTGAAGGGTTGGGCCTTTATTTAATTGACATGCTCAGACCGATATACTCAAATATCCAACTGTCTCAAATTACCATTGATAACGAGATATATGCACTTGATTCCACGACCATATCGACCAGTATAAAGCTTGCAACGTGGGCTTTGGGGAAATACAGCAAAGGAGCTATCAAGATGCACACCCTGTTGGATTTGAGAGGCAACATACCTACCAATATCCATATCACGGACGGCAAGTGGCATGACAGCAACGAACTTGACGCACTGACACCAGAGCCTTATGCTTTCTACGTGATGGATAAGGCTTATGTTGACTTTAAAGCACTTTTTAGATTTCATCAGGCTCAGTCATTTTGGGTATCACGTCCAAAAGAGAACATGAAATTCGATACTGTCGAGCAAATGGATATTGCCGATGTCAAGTCTGGCATACTGGAAGACTCCCGTATAAGGGTAACAGGATATAACTCAAGCAAGCTGTATCCCGAAGACATGAGATTTGTCCGCGTTTATGACCCTGATAATGACACTATTGTGGACTTTATATCCAACAATTTTGAAGTCAGTGCCTTAGAAATATCCAACTTGTACCGCCATCGATGGGATATAGAGGTATTCTTCAAGTGGATTAAACAGAACATTACCGTAAAGACTCTGTGGGGATATTCGGAAAATGCTGTCAAAATCCATCTTTGGGCTGCCATCATATCGTATCTGACAGTGGCAAGAATAAAGGTTGACTGCAACAGCCCATATTCAATCACCGAGGTGGCTACCCTGATTAGAATATCCGCGTTGGAAAGAACAGACCTGCGGTCGTTGATAACAAAGCAAGACTCATCAATCATTTCAAACCAAAATGTCAAAGAACTCTCGTTATTTGGTAATATTTAAAATCAATGCGATTTTATCGCACCAGTAGTATTCACAGATGAATTCTTTAAATCTTCACTTATTTCACTATAAATTATTATCTTTGTGCGTGTGGCAAGAAGCCTTTAACATAAGCCTGAGCCTATTGCTCCGTTCATAGTAGCTTAAAGAGAACTGCCTTGGGAGCAAATGTTATCATAAGATGGTTAATTTGATTTTTTGGAAACTAAAGATTTAATAATCAAAGTAGTATGTGATGGATGTGTGTAGGTCATTTTTAATGATCAAAGTGGTAGCGATATCTCTTTTACATAACACTTGGTTGTTATCAGTAAATGTGTGCCATATGTCATACTTCGATTTAATTAAAGTATAAAAAAAGATATGTTGTTGACTGAATTACTAAAGATATCTCTTTTTAAAGGAATGAATGAAATCGATGTTGTAGAGTTTCTGTACGGAGCATCGAATAATTTGAAACGCTATAATGTAGGCAACTCTGTGGTACGTCAGGGGGATTTATGTCGTGGTATCTATATTCTCGTTTCGGGACGCGTCAGGTGCAGTATGAGTGGAGACAATGGTAAGGAGATAACAGTCGATGAAATGACTGCACCGTGCATTCTTGCATCAGCATTTATCTTTGCCACAGAAAACCGTTTCCCCGTAAATGTGGAAGCGTTGGTGCCATGTGAATTGTATGTCATCGATAAGGCTCGTTTTCTCGAATTTATGCACAAACATCCGGTTATGCTTGAAAACTTCCTTAAAGATATTTCTGATCGGGGAGTATTTTTAAGTAAGAAGGTAAATGAATTCGCATTGCAAAATCTCAAAACCCGTATATTGGCATACCTTGAGAAAAATCAGGATATACATAACCAGCGCGAACTTGCCCAGCGCTTGGGTGTTACACGACCATCTCTTGCTCGTGCCCTTTCCGAACTTATCGCAGAAAGCAAAATTAAGAAAGAATAAATCAGTAGTAATACTGATTATATTACGATGCAAAGATGTTAGTAATCTGTATGTCAGTTAGTTGGGTTGTATTGGAATGGTATTTGAGCCATGATTTTATTGTTGGAAATAGGAGTTTAAGTAGTTGTAAATTAGCTTATTATGTACTATATAAATGTTGCTTTCTTTTGTTTTCACAAGTTACTTACCAATACACATTTGTTATATAGTTGATTGTCAGATAATTAATGGCTATTTGTAAGCATTCTATTTTCCGCCTTGACGCACATTATTCACAAACCTACCTTTGCGCCATAACCAAATAACAACAATGATTATGGCGAAAGAAAAAGTAAACTATCAGGAGGTATATGACCTCTACCAGTTATGCAGCGAGACCAAGGATCTTCGCGAGTTCTGTGCGGATTATGGAGTAAACTACGACAAGTTCATGAACTGGCAACGTCATCAGCTTTGGAGCGAGAAGTTAGGCAAGACAGTTCAGGTTGATCAGCCCAAGGTTGCTAAAGTCCAGATAACCGGCAAGCCTTGCAACAGTCCGACTGTAAAGATGGAGGTGAAACAGCCTGAAGGCGAACCACCAATAAAATGGGTTAAGTTACAACTGGCGTCTGGAGCGACACTGTTTCTGAGAAACACCAGCGTTCTTGATCTGAGTCTGTTGCTTAATAAAATGATAGGATGATATGCTTGGACTGAGTGCTAACCTGAACTATTACCTGTTCAACGGTAATGTGGATTTACGGAAAGGCATCTTCCGTTTGTGTGAAAGTATAAGGCAAGAGATGTCACTTGACCCTAGTGATGCGTCCAATGTATATATGTTCATGTCCCGTAACCGGAAGGTCGTCAAGATACTTCATTACGAACGCGGTTTTTATGTGCTTTACGAGAAACGTCCTGTCATGGGAAAGTTCAAGAAACCTGTGTTTGACGAGGTGTCAAAATGCTACCGGATACAGTGGTCTGACATGGCTTACCTGACGGAAAGTATCGTAGTCGACAGAATGTATGTAACTCCTAAAGAATGAATAATAAGGCGTTGATTTACAATGGAATAATACAAAAATAATCGATAAAAAGTTTGCGTAACTGCCTGATTTTTCGTACCTTTATATCATGATTGATGAAAGAGCATACGAGTTACTTTGCTGCCAGCTGGGTCTGGCGAATGAGGAAAAAGCAGGGCTTCGCAAACAGAATAAAGAACTGATTGCGAGGCTTGAGTCTATTGAAAAATCCAACAAGGAGAACTCAAAAACTCTGATTGATACAATCAATGACCTCAAAGAATCCCTCGAAAAGCAATCAACCACGGTTGAACATTACAGGAAAGAAATGGAACTTATGAGGAAGCAGCTTGAAGCAAAAGACGAGGTGAACATGATGCTTGCAAACGAGATATCCAATCTCAGACTTCAGCTTGAAGACAGCAGGAAACACCGTTTCGGCCGTACATCTGAGCAAAGAAGGCTGCTGAACAACCGTAACATTGACAAGTCTGCAATGGAGAAGTCCGAATATGACGGTTCTGACAAGAAAGGTGATGATGATAATAAGGCCAATGGTAACGAAGCTGGTGGCAATACCTCTTCCGATAACGCAACAGCACAGAACAGCAAGCCTTCAAGAAGAAAGGAAACCGCACCACGTGCGGAAAAGACCAGGCTGAAGGTGGACAAGGTAGTGGTACATGAAATAGAAGACTATTACCAACTCCCGGATGGTGCAAGGCTTATGAACCGCAACGGAATGGCTGATGTGTGGGAATACAGGTTTATAGAACATGTGCGTGCCCATAACGTGGAACATGTGTACAAGGTGGCAAGGGTAAAGCTTGCAGACGGCACTTTCACTAACACGATGGAGCATCCCTTGAAAAACCTTGGAGGAATCTTCTCTCCTGAACTGCTTGCCCGTCTGCTTTGTCTGAAATATGACTTCAGCATGCCTGAGAACAGACAGATAAGACTGCTTGCAAGAGAAGGCATCCATATAAGCAATACCACGCTGAACAGCTATATCCACAACGGAATCTCCAGGCTTAGGGAGTTTATGGAAGATGTCTTCAAGAAGTTTGTACAACAGGCAAAATACCTTATGGTTGATGAGACTACCGAACTCGTTGGAGTTGAAACACCGGAAGGTAAGGCTTACAGGAGAAAGTACTTATGGGCTTTCTTTGCAAAGCATGTCAAGTTGGTTTATTATCATTACAATAACGGCAGCAGAGCATCTGATGTGGCAAAGACCTTCCTTGATCATTTTATGGGATCTATATCTACAGACGGATATACGGTTTACAGAATGTATGACGGAGAAGGCTCAAAGGTGCTTCATATAGGATGCTGGACGCACTGCAGGAGGTTGTGGGTTGATGCTTTGCCATCAGACAGGACGGCGATGGACATAATAGATTCTATCGGTGATTTATTCAGGAATGAAGACCTGTTCCGCACAATGAAACTCAGCAGTGAGAAGATAAAGGAAAAAAGACTTAAACTTACGGGACCTGTTCTTGAACGTATACATCATAAGGTGGTCATAATGATGCAGGATGCGAAGATCATGGCTAACGAACTGATAAGAAAGGCTGCGAACTACACGATAAACCAGTGGAAATCCTTGAGAAATATCCTCAAGGACGGTTCAGCGGAAATATCCAACAATCTCTGTGAGCAAAGAATGAAACCTGTAAAGCTGCTGCTCAAGAACTGTATGAATATAGGAAGTGAGGCAGCCGCAGAAAACTCGGCATTCATCTTCTCCCTGATAGAAAGCTGTAAGTTGAACGATATAGATCCTCAGGATTACCTGAAGCACTTGTTTGAATGTATTCTTCATGGTAAGGACTGCGACAAGAAGGCTCTTCTGCCATGTTTTTATAAATCGGAATGTTAAAACTAAACTATTTTCTTACGGACATTTTTATTTTATCGGCTGAAAAACAGCCGATAAAATTGTCGTAGCGGAAAATAGAATGGTTACCCTAAGGTATTTTTTCTTATTGGCGAAGGCAATCCAAGTACGGTTACACTTATTCATAGTCTCATAAAGTACTCAGTCTTCAACCAATAGGCGTAAATCGG
>ERZ780208.575-NODE-575-length-35943-cov-5.973306_pt1 | contig 35943 bp, 26 predicted proteins | sample MGYA00511167_ERZ780208 | MGnify/ENA primary metagenome ERZ780208 (study PRJEB29588, sample SAMEA2159202) | human gut metagenome | biome: human gut; feature: human-associated habitat; material: faeces | place: Denmark | collected 2008/2010 ...
ATTGCGACGGCCTGACTTCAATAACTATTCCGAGCAGCGTTACGTCTATCAAAAAGAATGCTTTCTATGAGTGCCCCAACCTGACGGCAGTCAACATCAATGACCTTGCGGCATGGTGCGGCATTGATACCGAGTATTTGGATTATTATGAGACTTGGGTTGAATCTGGCTCCTCAAATCCATTGTATTATGCACACAACCTTTATCTGAACGGAGAGAAAATCACAGACCTTGTTATTCCAGACAATGTCACTTCCATCAACAAATACGCCTTCTACGGCTGCACCAGCTTGACGTCGGTCACCATCCCCAAGAGTGTTACGGATATAGGTTATAGCGCGTTCGAGGGTTGTACGGGTTTGACGGCAGTCCATATCAATGATATGGCAGCATGGTGCAACATCACATTTGATTATTCAAATCCTTTAACTTATGCTCCTATTTATCAGAATGGAGATAAAGTAACTGACCTTGTCATACCTGAAGGGGTCACACGCATAAATAATTACGCCTTCTATGGTTGCACCAGCCTGACTTCGGTCTCGTTTCCCAATAGCTTGACGGAAATAGGTAAGTATGCTTTCCATGGCTGCACCGGTCTGACAACGTTGGACATACCCAATAGCATAACGCGATTAGATCAATGGTCATTTGACGGCTGCCCTAACTTGAAAACTGTCAATATCCAAGACATGGCAGCATGGTGCAACATCCATTTTATGGGCAGGGAAGCCAATCCGTTGTCTTATATCCACAACCTTAGCCTGAACGGAGAAAATGTGACCAATCTTGTCATCCCCGAAGGGGTCACGTCTATCAACCATTATGCCTTCAGCGGCTGCAACGGCATCACTTCCGTAGAACTTCCAAAGAGCTTGACGAATATCGGCATACTGGCTTTCTTTGAATGTACATCATTAACCCAAATCACAATACCGAGCAATGTCACTTATATAGGAAGAAACGCTTTCCAAGGTTGCGAGTACTTGACCTCTGTCACATTTGAAGATGGGGAAACACCATTATATTTACAAGAACGCCTATTCTATAATGTCCCATTGGAAACAGTCTATTTGGGAAGAAATGCTTCAAGCGTAGAAGGTTATCCTTTCGAAGGAACAGTGGAAACGATATATGCAGGAGTGACCATCGGCAATACCGTCACGGAACTTGGCAATAATCTCTTTGCCAATTGGAAAAATCTGGTGCACGTAAGTAGGGATTTCCAATGCCGTGTCACGTCGATAGGCAACAGTACATTCTCTGGTTGTACGGGACTTGACAGCGCTCCTATTCCCCCAAGCGTCACGTCGATAGGCGACTATGCTTTTCGCGGTTGCACCGGTCTATTGGATTGGATATATATTCCTGACGGCGTCACGTCAATAGGCAATGGTGCATTTTTTGGATGCACCGGCGCTGAATATGTGTACATCCCGAGCAGTGTCACATCCATAGGCGGCAGTGCATTTTATGACTGCACTGGCTTGACAAAAGTTTATATCAAAGACTTGACTGCATGGTGCAACATCGACTTTCAGGTTGATTATAATGGTAGAGGTACATTTACCAATCCTTTGTATTATGCACACGACCTTTATCTTCTTAATGATGACAACCTTCATTTTAATGGTGAAAAGATTACAGACCTTGTCATCCCCGATGGCATCACGACTATAAAGAAATATGCTTTTGCCGGCGGCAGCGGTTTGACTTCAATCACCATCCCCAACAGCGTCACGTTCATTGATAGGTTCGCGTTCGGCTATTGCGAAGGTTTGACTTCGGTTGAGCTTCCCAATAGCGTCACCTCAATAGGTGAATATGCTTTCCAACATTGCAGCGGCTTGACATCGTTCGCAATGTCCTATAACCTCAAAGAAATTAAAGAAGGTGCTTTCCGTGCTTGCGAAGGTCTGACTTCGATTACTCTCCCTAATAACATCACGTCGATAGGGTCAGGGGCTTTCTCTTTTTGCAGCGGCCTGACGTCGGTCTATTCTCTGAACACGGTTCCACCAACAGTTGACAGCTACTGCTTTGATGATGCTCAATATCAGACTGCGACGCTCTATGTTCCCCGGACAGCGCTGGAGACATACCGCACGACTGACCCGTGGCTGAACTTTGTAAATATGGAAGGCATCGACGTGTCGGGAATAAAAGGCATCAATGCCGACGGCTGCGGCAAACGAAACGTCTATTATGATCTCAACGGACGCAAGCTCAACGAACCGAAGGTCGGCTTGAACATAATTAACGGAAAGAAAGTTGTCGTTAAATAACAGTTCTGGGCCATTCGGAACTATGCCGGACACACATTAACAATCACGTATCAAAAGGGGTATTTCAAAATTATTGCTCCGACAAAGCTTGAAAACATCAAAACGAATGGCTCGACCGCTAATCTTACGGCGAGCCATTCGTTTTTGAGTTCCAAGCCACACTTAAGTCAAAGAGCAATGGTACAGGCAGCGTCTTTGGCGTTTGCAAAAGAACTCGTTTACCAAATATCGGATAAACCTATTTCCCTATTTTCTGATATTTCATTTCGGACGTTGAACGATATTAGAAAATAATGTTTATCTTTGCAAGTAATTTGATATCACACACCGTATTTATGAACAACAGGTTGCTTCTCATCAGTCTGCCACTCATCGGCCTCAGCGTCATCACACTGCTATGCTATTATATGGCATACGCCGGATGACTCCTACAACAGGATGAAAAGCAATACAGCGGATTATAACAAACAAACCGGACCGAAATGTCACCAATAGAGATAAGAAAAGTAGAAAACAGGAAGGACCTCGAAACCTTCATCCAGTTTCATTATGACCTTTACCGCGGCGACCCCTACGACGTGCCCAACCTCCACAGCGACGAGGTCAGCACGCTGAGCAAGGACAAGAACGCGGCGTTCGACTTCTGCGAGGCCGACTATTTCATGGCCTTCCGCGACGGACGCATCGTCGGACGCGTGGCCGCCATCATCAACCGCAAGGCAAACGAACGGTGGAACCGCAGGAGCGTGCGCTTCGGATGGATTGACTTCATCGACGACATCGAAGTATCGACGGCGCTGCTCAAGACCGTCGAGGACTGGGGACGGCAGCGGGGAATGACCGAGATTGTCGGACCGCTGGGATTTACCGACATGGACCCCGAGGGCATGCTCATCAAGGGATTCGACCAGCTCGGAACACAGGCCACGCTCTACAACTATCCCTACTATCCGGAACACATGGAGCGCATGGGCGGATGGCAGAAGGACAACGACTATGTGGAGTATAAGCTCTACGTGCCGGAGACCGTGCCGGAGAAATATCAGAAGATAGCCGAAATGATCACCAAGCGCTACAATCTCCACGTGAAGAAGCTCAAGAAGAAGGATATCTTCGAGGGTGGCTACGGACAGCGCATCTTCGAAGTTATCAACGAGACTTTCGGCCATCTCTACGGCTACTCGCAGCTCAGCCAGCGCCAGATAGACCAGTATGTGAAGATGTATCTGCCGATGGCCGACCTCAATCTGGTGACGCTCATCGAAGACCGCAACACTCCCGACAACAAGGTCGTCGGCGTGGGCATCACCATTCCCTCGCTGGCACACGCCCTGCAGCGCTGCCGCAACGGAAGGCTCCTGCCCTTCGGATGGTGGCACGTGCTGAGAGCGCTGAAGTTCCACAAGACTGACGTCGTCGACCTGCTCCTCGTCGGCATTCTGCCCGAATACAGAGCCAAAGGAGCCAACGCCCTGCTCTTCTACGATCTCATCCCGTGGTATCAGAAGTATGGCTTCAAGTGGGGCGAGACACACGTCGAGATGGAGACCAACGAGAAGGTACAGAGCCAGTGGCAGTATCTCGAACGCGAATGCCACAAGCGCAGAAGGTGCTACGTGAAGAACATTTAATTAATAAGAGGCTATATAAAAACCATGCCCGAAGAAAACGACATACTCAACCAGCAGCCCGTCGTTGAATATACCGACGACAACATCCGCCACCTGTCCGACATGGAGCACGTGCGCACCCGTCCGGGAATGTACATCGGCCGGTTGGGCGACGGACAGCTGCCCGAAGACGGAATCTACGTATTGCTGAAGGAAGTGACGGACAACTCCATTGACGAGTTCAAGATGAAAGCCGGCAACCGCATCGAGATTGACATCAAGGACAACCTCCGTGTCTCCGTGCGCGACTACGGCCGCGGCATCCCTCAGGGCAAGATGATTGAAGCCGTGAGCGTGCTCAACACCGGAGGCAAATATGACTCGAAAGCCTTCAAGAAGAGCGTCGGCCTCAACGGTGTCGGCGTAAAGGCCGTCAACGCCCTCAGCTCCCACTTTGAGGTGGCCTCATTCCGTGATGGAAAGGTGCGCCGCGCCGTCTTCGAGCGGGGCGTGCTCCAAAGCGACATCACCGAAGACACCACCGACGAAAACGGAACCTACATCTACTTCGAGCCCGACGACACGCTCTTCCTCAACTATTCCTTCCACAACGACATCGTCGAGACCATGCTCCGCAACTACACCTATCTTAATACGGGGCTTATCATCATGTACAACGGCCGGCGCATCGTCAGCCGCCACGGTCTCAAGGACCTGCTCAACGACACGATGACCAACGACGGCATCTATCCCATCATCCATCTCAAGGGCGAGGACATCGAGATTGCCTTCACCCACACGGGACAGTATGGTGAGGAATACCACTCGTTCGTCAACGGCCAGCACACCACCCAAGGCGGCACCCATCAGAGCGCCTTCAAGGAGCACATAGCCAAGACGATAAAGGAATTCTACGGCAAGAACCTCGAATACACCGATATCCGCAACGGACTCGTCGGCGCCATCGCGCTCAACGTCGAGGAACCAATGTTCGAGAGCCAGACCAAGATCAAGCTCGGCTCGCTCACCATGGCACCCGACGGAGGCGTGAGCATCAACAAATATGTCGGCGACTTCATCAAGAACGAAGTCGACAACTTCCTCCACAAGCATGCTGACGTGGCCGAAGTGATGCTCCAGAAGATTCAGGAAAGCGAGAAGGAGCGCAAGGCGATGGCCGGCGTGACAAAGCTGGCACGCGAACGGGCCAAAAAGGCCAACCTCCACAACCGCAAGCTGCGCGACTGCCGCATCCATTTCAGCGACGTGAAGAACGACCGCAAGGAGGAAAGCTCCATCTTCATCACCGAGGGTGATTCGGCCAGCGGAAGCATCACCAAGAGCCGCGACGTCAACACGCAGGCCGTGTTCTCTCTGCGCGGAAAGCCGCTCAACTCCTTCGGACTGACAAAAAAAGTGGTCTACGAGAACGAAGAGTTCAATCTCCTGCAGGCCGCGCTCGACATCGAGGAAGGCCTCGACACGCTCCGCTACAACAAAGTCATCGTAGCGACCGATGCCGATGTCGACGGCATGCACATACGTCTGCTCATCATCACATTCTTCCTCCAGTTTTTCCCCGACCTCATCAAGAAGGGACATGTCTATGTCCTGCAGACGCCGCTGTTCCGTGTGCGCAACCGCCGCACGAAGATAAAGAACAGGCAAGTGCTCGCTGAAGCCGCCGCCAAGCCCGAACGGAAGAAGAGCGACTTCATCACGCGCTACTGCTACAGCGAGGAAGAACGCATAAACGCCATCACTGACCTCGGCCCCGACCCTGAGATAACACGATTCAAAGGTCTCGGTGAGATTTCGCCCGAGGAATTCGTCAACTTCATCGGCCCAGACATGCGCCTCGAACAGGTGACGCTCCACAAGACGGACCAGGTCCAAAAGCTGCTCGCCTACTACATGGGCAAGAACACGCCGGAACGTCAGAACTTCATCATCGACAATCTCGTGATTGAGGAAGACCGGCCGGAAGAGGAGGAAGAGTTTTAGGAAGTTATTTCTTTAGGAATTTAAAAGGGAGTTATAGCGGCCGAGACCGCTATAACTCCCTTTTAAATTCCTAAACTCCCGACTAAAAAAGTCTCCTCCGGAAGAAAATACTCCCCGCCACGGCAGCCAGCGTCACGCCAGTGGCATTGGCCGCAAGGTCAAGCCAATCGCCGCTGCGCCGTCCATCAGTGCAATATTCCTGAAGCAGCTCAATGACACCGCTCATCACTATCGGAGCCAGCCACGCCAGCAGAAAGAGTTTCCGCCGGACGGCAAAGCGGAATTCCCGCGGGGCGGCGACGCGGTGGCGACGGATGTATTCAGCCCAGATGACGGCACAGGTACCACCGTACATCACGACGTGAACCCACTTGTCGATGAAGGCCACGTTGTCAAGTCCGGTCTTGGGAGGAGTGAAGAACGATAGATACCAGATGACACCGATGAGCAGCGACGAAAGAGGGTATCTTCTTACTGTTTGATACAAATATTTCATATTAACTTCCTATTTTAGCGCAAAAGTAAGAATTATTTTATACTTTTGCAACTGAATTGAATAGAAAGTAAGATAACGGATAAAAAACGACAGGCAGATGAAGGGACATTCAGAGAGAGCAAGTTTCGGAAGCAAAATCGGAATAATTCTCGCCACGGCAGGCTCAGCCGTCGGCTTGGGAAACGTATGGCGCTTCCCATACATGGCCGGAGAGAACGGCGGGGCCGCGTTCATATTCCTTTATATAGCCTGCGTCCTGCTGCTGGGCATACCGTGTATGGTCAGCGAATTTATCATCGGACGCCACGCCCAGGCCAATACGGCCCGCGCCTACGGGCTTATGGGTGGCGGACGGGGCTGGAAAGCCGTGGGTTATCTGGGCGTACTGACGGGATTTCTGATTACGGGCTACTATGCCGTCGTCTCGGGATGGTGCCTCCAATATATCTGCGCCTCGCTCTTGGGACAGCTCAACGGCGCCCCCGACGATATCCGGACTTACTTCGCAGAGTTCTCTCAGAATCCCGTCAAGCCAGTAGTGTGGACGGTAGTTTTCCTTTTCATCACCCATCTGGTCATCGTCCGCGGTGTCCGCGGCGGCATAGAAAAGGCCTCAAAGATGATGATGCCCACGCTCTTCATACTCCTGCTGATCATCGTCGGCGCCTCCTGCATGCTGCCTGGAGCCAGCCGCGGCGTGGCTTTCCTCTTCAAACCCGACTTCGCACGTGTCGACAGCGACGTCTTTCTCGGTGCCCTCGGCCAGTCGTTCTATTCGCTCAGCATCGCCATGGGCTGCATCTGTACCTACGCCTCCTACTTCAACCGCAGGACCGATTTGGCCGCCTCAGCCGTACAGATAAGCGTCATCGACTGCGTCGTGGCCATCTTGGCCGGCCTGATGATTTTCCCCGCGGCCTTTTCCGTGGGCGTAAATCCCGACAGCGGCCCCTCACTCATCTTCATCACCCTTCCCAATGTCTTCCGTGAAGCCTTCGCCGCAATGCCCATAGTGGGCTACGTGGTGTCGCTGCTGTTCTACGCACTGCTGTCACTGGCCGCCCTGACGTCGCTCATCTCGCTCCATGAGGTGAGCACGGCATTCCTCCACGAGGAGCGGCAGATGTCGCGCCGCTCGGCCGCCCTGACCGTTACGGTGACCTGTTCGGTGATAGGCGCCCTTTGTTCGCTGTCCCTCGGCAGCGGTGACGGGCTTCAGGTTTTCGGCCGTCCACTGTTCGACGTGTTCGACTTCGTTACCGGACAGATATTCCTGCCCGTTGGCGGCTTCCTCACCTGCCTGTTCATCGGATGGCGCGTGCCGCGAAGCGTGGTTCAGGACGAGTTCACCAACGGCGGCACACTGCGCGGAAGTCTCTTCGGACTCTATTTCCTCAGCGTGAGATATGTCTGCCCGGTCTGCATCCTCGTGATTTTCCTCCATCAGTTCGGCATCATCTGACGTCGGCCGGAAGACCATGGGATGTTAAAAGAAAGGCTTCCCATATACTCCCATAAAACCCCATCCCTCCCATAATAAAAAGACTATGACACAATCAGACAGAGGCAGCTTCGGCAGCAAGATAGGCGTAATCCTCGCCACGGCAGGTTCGGCCGTCGGCTTGGGGAACATCTGGCGTTTCCCGTTCATGACGGGACAGAACGGCGGAGCCGCCTTCATACTTATATATATAGGCTGCATCCTGCTGCTTGGCATACCGGGCATGATAAGCGAGTTTGTCGTCGGACGCCACTCGAAAACCAACGCCGCCCGCGCATACATGCAGCTGGCCGGGAGCCGCAGATGGGGCGCAATCGGATATATGGGCATCATTACGTCAATGATAATCCTCGGCTTCTATGCCGTTGTGGCCGGATGGTGTCTCCAGTATCTGTGGGCGTCGCTGGCCGGAGAACTCAACGGCGACGCCGAATTCGTCAGCCGCTATTTCACGGCGTTCTCATCTAACCCCATCAAGCCCGTCCTCTGGGGACTGGCGTTCATCCTCATGACCCACCTGGTCATCGTCCGCGGTGTCCGCAGCGGCATCGAGCGGGTCTCGAAGATGCTCATGCCGACACTCTTCGTTCTGCTCCTCATCCTCGTTGTGGCCTCGTGCATGCTTCCGGGAGCCGGCCGCGGCGTGGAGTTCCTGCTCCGCCCCGACTTCACCAAGGTCGACAGCAGCGTCTTTCTCGAAGCCCTCGGCCAGGCATTTTTCTCCCTTTCGCTCGGAACGGCATGCCTCTGCACATACGCTTCCTACTTCGGACGCCGCACCAACCTCATGCGCTCGGCCTTCCAGATTGCCGCCGTCGACACCGTCGTGGCCATCCTGGCCGGCCTGATGATTTTTCCCGCGGCCTTTTCCGTGGGCATCAGCCCCGACAGCGGGCCGTCGCTCATCTTCATAACCCTCCCCAACGTCTTCCGCGAGGCGTTCGCGGCAATGCCCGCCGTCGGCTATATCATCTCCGTGATGTTCTACGTACTGCTGGCCCTGGCCGCCCTGACGTCCACCATCTCCATGCACGAGATAGGCACGGCGTTCTTCCACGAGGAGCGTCATCTCTCCCGCCGTCGTGCGGCATGGATCGTGACGGGCATGACGGGAGCCATCTGCGTGCTCAGCTCGCTGTCCGTCGGTGCCCTGCCCGCACTCCGCGTGGCCGGCATGCAGCTCATGGATGCTTTCGACGCACTCACCGCACAGATTCTCATGCCCGCCGGCGCATTCCTGACATGCCTTTACGTGGGTTGGTTCGCACCCCACAAGGATGTCCGCGAGGAACTGACGAACGACGGAACCCTGCGCAACCGCTTCTTTCATACCTACCTTTTCGTCGTAAAGTATGTCTGTCCGGTGTGCATATCGCTGATTTTCCTCCATCAGTTAGGAGTGATATGACGATAATTTGGGAGTGACATGACAATGGCATAAAACATATATATAGATTCTCCGGCAACCGGACAACAACAATACCATGAGATATTTATATTATCGCAAGACAGACCGCAAAGTCATCCTGATGTTCCTTTGCCTCATCACGACTATCTTCTCATTGCTCCACTTCTTCGGAAATGAGCTGGAGAAACAAACCGCCGGCACGTCCGGAACTGACTCAACGGAAATCAGAATGGCATCCGCGAAGACCTCCGGGGCCGCTCACTATGCAGCAAAGAAATCTGGTTATGCCTCAGAAGCGACATTCTATGACGCCGGTAGCCATCCCGTAGAGCTGTTCTGCTTCGACCCCAACACGGCCGACAGCACCGAGCTGCTCCGTCTCGGGCTACAGCCATGGCAGGTGAGGAACATATATAAGTATCGCAGCCGCGGCGGAATCTACCGCCGGACGGAAGATTTCGCCCGTCTCTACGGGCTCACTGCCGGCCAATACCGGCGCATGAAGCCTTACATCCGCATCTCCCCTGAATTCCTGCCGGCGGCACTCCTGCCGGAAGCGGCACTCGGGAAGCCGGACACGACGGCACGACAAAGAAAAATCGGGGCGGGAGAACACATCGTTCTCAACACAGCCGACAGCACCCAGCTGCTCAGCGTGCCGGGAATCGGAAGCTATTTCACACGCCGCATACTCACCTACGGGAAACAGCTGGGCGGTTATGTCAGTGTTGACCAGCTTGACGAGATAGAGGATTTCCCGACGGAATCAAAACAGTATTTCATCATCAGCAACCCCACCATCCGCCGGCTCAACCTCAACCGCCTTTCCGTCATGGAACTGCGACGCCACCCCTACATTTCTTTCCATCAGGCACAGGCCATCGCCGACTACCGGCGCATCCACGGTCAGCTGAGCAGTCTTCAGGACATGAAGACCCAACGGGACTTCCCGCCCGAGGCAATCGAACGGCTGTTGCCTTACGTCGAGTTCTAAAAACAACGACAAACACTTATTATACCAATCCACCGATGACCATCCCCCGTCCATTTGCCCGTCCATTCTACGTCATGCTGAAGCCCGCCGGCTCCCGCTGCAATCTCTCGTGCCGCTACTGCTACTATCTGGAAAAAGGCCGGATGTACGGCGACGACGGCGATTTCTGTATGTCCGACGAGCTTCTCGAACTCTTCACCCGCCAGTACATCGAAGCCCAGACGACGTCCGAAGTGCTCTTCACGTGGCACGGCGGCGAACCGCTCCTGCGCCCGCTGGACTTCTACCGGCGCGCCCTGAAGCTGCAACAGCGGTACGCCGGCGGCCGGCAGGTCGACAACTGCATACAGACCAACGGCACGCTGCTCACCGACGAATGGTGTAGCTTTCTCCGTGACAACGGTTTTCTGGTCGGCATATCCATCGACGGCCCGCGCCGTTTCCACGAGGCCATGCGCGGACGGACGTTCGACGCCGTCATGAGGGGCATCGAACTGCTGGAGCGCCACGGTGTACAGTGGAACGCGATGGCCGTGGTCAACAGCATGAACGTCGCCCATCCGCTGGAGTTCTACCGCTTCTTCCGGTCCATCGGCTGCCGTTTTCTCCAGTTCACCCCCGTCGTCGAGCGCCGCGACAGCACCACTCACAGCCTCATGCCGGGGCTGACCGAGGGCGGCGAAGTCACCCGCTCGTCGGTCACGGCGGACCAGTGGGGCAACTTTCTCTGCGCGATATTCGACGAATGGGTGCACCGCGACGTAGGCGAGATGTTCGTCCAGCTGTTCGAAGCCACGCTGGCCTGCTGGACGGGAGTGCCGCCGGGCATCTGTTCACTTGGCCCGGTGTGCGGCCATGCGGCGGCGATGGAGCACAACGGGGACCTCTACAGCTGCGACCATTTCGTCTTCCCATCCCACCGGCTCGGCAACATCCGCCACACGACGCTGACGGAGATGATGTACGGACCGCAGCAGACACAGTTCGGAAACGCCAAGCGCGCCATGCTCCCGCGCCAGTGCCGCGAGTGCCGGTGGCTCTTCACCTGCAACGGCGAATGTCCGAAGAACCGCTTCATACGCGACTGCTACGGCAATCCCGGCCTCAACTGGCTCTGCAGCGGCTAACCGCCGCTATTTCTCCCACGTAGCTCCCGCTATGGAGAGGCTGAAAGCGGAGCTTGGGCTATAACTCCTAAAAGATTTCCATCTTCTTGCTATTCTGCCACTTTTACACTACCTTTGCACAATAACATCAAAGAAACCAACGAATATGAAGAAAATGATATGTGCGGCAGCGTGCTGCATGATGATGATGCCGCTCCACGCACAGATGAAAATCACAGTGTCGAAAGACAGTCCGCTGTTCAAGCTCCAGATAGCCGAAATGGCCATCAGTAACATGTATGTCGACAGCGTCGACGAGAAGAAGCTCGTCGAGGACGGCATAAGGGGCATGCTGGAGAAGCTCGACCCCCATTCGGCCTACCTGACGGCAAAGGAGGTCAAGGCCGCCGACGAGCCGCTGTCAGGCGGATTCGAGGGCATCGGAGTCCAGTTCAACATGATTGACGACACGCTCATGGTCATCCAGCCCGTCATCAACGGGCCGTCAGAGAAGGCCGGAATCATAGCCGGCGACCGCATCGTGACCGTCAACGACACGGCCATCGCTGGTGTGAAGATGTCACGCGAGGACATCATGAGGCGTCTGCGCGGCCCGAAAGGGACAAAAGTCCGTCTGGGAGTGGTGCGCAGCGGCATCACCGACACGCTCCAATTCACCGTCACCCGCGACAAGATACCGGTCAAGACGGTCGACGCCGTCTATATGATACGTCCCGAAGTGGGATATATCCGCATCGGCAGTTTCGGCTCAACGACCCACACCGAGTTCATGGAGGGCATGAGACTGCTGCGCAAGAAGGGCATGAAGAGCCTCATCCTCGACCTTCAGGAGAACGGCGGCGGCTATCTCCAGGCTGCCGTCGATGTGGCGAACGAGTTCCTTCAGAGCGGCGACATGATTGTATATACCGACGGCCTGAAAGCCCCGAAATCCGAATACAGGGCCAAGGGCAACGGCTCGTTCACCAAAGGACGTGTCGTCGTGCTCGTGGACAGCTATACGGCGTCAGCCGCCGAAATTGTCACTGGAGCCATTCAGGACCATGACCGCGGCACGGTTGTCGGCCGCAGGACCTTCGGCAAAGGCCTCGTCCAGCGTCCGGTGAGCCTGCCGGACGGCTCGATGATACGCCTGACGGTGTCCCACTACTACACACCGGCCGGCCGCTGCATACAGAAGCCATACACCAAGGGTGGCGGCAAGGACTACGCCATGGACATGATGAACCGCCTGAAGAGCGGCGAGCTGACCAGCGCCGACAGCGTCCACTTCGCCGACTCGCTCAAGTATTACACTCTCCGCGACCACCGCACGGTCTACGGTGGCGGCGGAATCATGCCCGACCATTTCGTTCCGCTCGACACGACGCGCTACACGAAGTTCCACCGCATGCTGGCGGCAAAGAACGTCATCCTCAACGCCAACCTCCGCTACATCGACTCTCACCGCAAGGATCTCCAGAAAGCATACAAGTCGTTCAACACCTTCAATGCTTCATTTGAGATTCCGCAGAGCGTCATCGACGGCATACTGAAGGAGGGCGAACGCCTGGACATCAAGCCTAAGGACGACGAAGAACTCGCCACCACCCTGCCCTATCTGCGGTTGCAGCTCAAAGCCCTCGTCGCCCGCGACCTGTGGGACATGAGCGAATATTTCGCCGTGACCAACGAGAGCAGCGACATCGTCAAGAAAGCAATCGAGATATTGGAGTAAGGCCCCAGCCGGCCTCCCCAAAGGGAGGAGACCTGCGGGGATGAAAGGTCATGCGGTTTTATTTGCAAGGAGGGAAAACCATTAAGGAGGGGAAGCAACCAGTAGGGACATATTCTTGTATCTGTCCACCACCTAATATATACAATTGGCGGACAAATACAAGAATATGTCCCTACTGGTTTCTTCCCTTTTTACTGGGGAACCGGAGAATGCTCAGACTCTCATCGCAAGCGCGCGGTTTTCCTCCGCTTCCATTATTTCGCGCTCACCCGGGCCTTTGTCGTTGATACCGCAGAGATGGAGTATTCCGTGGATTATCACACGGTGGAGCTCCTCTTCATATTCCTTACCGAAGAGTTCGGCGTTCGACCTGACCGTATCGAGCGAGATGACAAGGTCTCCGCTGATGACGTCACCTTCGTCATAGTCGAAGGTGATTATGTCCGTATAGTAGTCATGGCCGAGATATTCACGGTTGACTTCCAATATCTTCTCGTCGTCCACGAACATATAGCCGATCTCGCCGACCCGTCTTCCGTGGGCAGCAGCAACGGCCTTAATCCACGCCGTAACTTCCCTTTTCTTTATTTTCGGCATAGCGATGCCGTCTGCATTGTATGTTATCATAATTGAAGTAAAACGAACCTAAAAACCCACCCCAACCCTCCCAAAGGGAGGGAGCTTGGAATGTATATTGTGATTGAAATTGGAAAGACAGTGCGTCGCAGTAGTGAACGGCGGCAGCCTACTCTCCATTCTTCACTCTTCATTTCCGATAGGCAGAAACTCACTCACGTCACGTCCGAAGTGCATCAGTTCCCTGACCATGCTGCTGCTGACGCTCTCAAACTGTGGCGCGGCGTAGAGCAGGACGGTCTCGACGCCGCCAATCCGGCGGTTGATGTCGGCCTGTTCGCGCTCATACTCAAAATCCTTGACGCTGCGCACTCCCTTGATGATAAATCCGGCCTGTTCGCGACGGGCGAAATCGACGGTCAGGTCGCTGTAACTGCGCACCTCTATCCGCGGTTCGCCGGCATAGAGCGTCGCGATGGCGGCCACACGCTCGTCGGGCGTGAGCATCGTCTTCTTACGCTCGTTATAGCCAACACCGATGACGATACGGTCGAACAGCGGTAATGCCCGGCGGACGATGTCGTCGTGGCCGACGGTGAACGGGTCGAAACTGCCCGTGAATATTCCTGTCTTCATGTCTTTCCGTTCTATTAAGAAACTATTCCGGCGGCAAAGTTAGCACTTTTTTTAAAGCCGAAGACAGAATTTTCAACGCAAAGACGCAGAGATGCAAAGTTTTTATTGGTTTTGGGTGGGATGATAAGTATGTTGCAACAATTAATTTATGCTTTGAACAGAGACACGGAGACACAGAGGATAATATAACTCTATGTCTCCGTGTCTCTGTGTTCAAAAAACTTATTATAAAGTAATAATGAATACTTTAAGTTCAGCGGTTCACATACTTGCCACCGTCGCGTATGACAAGTCCTTTGGCCGAACGGCTGACGCGCTGCCCGCCGACGTTATAGGCATGTTCACCGGCCATGCTGCCGCTCTTGTCAGACGCGACAACCGTGATGGACGTCGCCGGACCGAGGGTGACAGGGGCGGACATGGGCGAAAGGATGCCGTGCTCGTTGGCCGACTGGACAGTCACGATGTCACCGGCATTGCCCGTGAATGTCGGTTCGGTGACGAAAGCCTGCGGCCGGCCGTTGACCGTCACGACATAGCAGATGGCGAAGGCGTCGGGCGTCCACGAGGCGACATTACCGTTGACCGTGACCGCGGGAGTCTGCGTCTTCTCAACTGCCGGCAGCGGATTCCACACGCCGGTGGAGGCATCGGCCGTCCCGTCACCCGCCATCACATTCTCGACGGTATAGGAAGCGATGTCCGAGGGCGAAAGCCAGTTCTTAGACTCGCCGGTGACCCGCGTTCCATTGTCCATATAGTAGTAGTCCTTGCGCGAAGCGTCCTGATGAACCTTGTTGCCGTCCTCGTCGGCGAGGTCGTCGGGCAGCTGGTTGCCGTTCTTGTCGCGTATGTCATAGACGGCCCAGAGAGCGGGCAGACCGCCCATTGTCTCCGACCAGTAGCCGCTGATGGGTGTCAGCTCCATGACGGTGTGGAGGAAGACGGTCTTGGGGAACTCGTGCCAGGGACGGCCCAGCGAGATAGAATAGGTCGATGGATCGGCGGCATAGTGGGTCGTGATGGTCGTGTTGTTGAACACGTAGCCCCAGCGGGTCTCCTTCTCATGGTTGGGTGCGACGATCCAGCCGCCCTTGTCACGGTTGATGTCGAGCGTGGTGTTCTCAAACCATACGTCGCCGTTGCCGTAGATGAAGTCCACCGAGCCTTCTATCGTCGAGTTGTTCCAGAACGAGCGCTTGAACGTGCCGTTGGTCTTGTATGTGTCCTGATATGAGCGTGCCCTCACGCCGTCGAAGACGATGCGGTCGGCGTCGGTGTTGAGACACAGCGCCTGCGGACCGGCCTTGCGGTCCTTGGTCCAGTTCTCGTTGTCGACGGTCACTCCCGACATGAGGAACCCGTCGCCACCGGCCTGCACCTCGATTGTCGCACCGGCATTGACATGATACCACGGCTTGCGCCAGTTGCTCTTGTCACCGCCGTCCTGACGGTCTGAAGCGATGAAGACCTTCTCGACGTCCTGACCGATGAGGTGGACGTTGGGCTTGTTGACACTGACGATGCGGCAGTCGTCATACGCCACCGTGCCGTCCAGACTCTTGCCGTTGCCGCCGATGCGCTCCGTGGTCGTCATCGTCTCGTCGGTCCAGCGGGTTCCGTAGCTCGAATTGAAATAGGGGTTGGGGTCGTCATAGTAGCCTTCCTTGACATAGATGAGATAGGGTTTGGCCGAAGCCGCCGGAGCGTCGTTGATGGCATCCTGAATGTAGCGGTACTGGCGGGGCATCTGCTCCGTCGCGGCGATGCTCTCGCCGTAAGACAAGGAGAGTGTCCTGTCGACCACGGCGTCAAATATTCTTGCCGTCGGTTTGCTGCGCTCCATGACGGTGAATGTCAGCGACATGGCCGGAGCACTGTTGCCCGAGCGGTCGGTCACATAGCCCTCGGGCATCGTGAAGGTGTATGTCCGGCCATATTCGAGGCCTACGTAGCCGAACTCGACCGAACGTGTGTTCCACACCGGAGCGAGTGTCTTGCCGTCGAGCGTGGCCTCGCCGTTGACGAGACTGCCGGCCTGGATGCGCTCGTCGTAGGAGATGATGATGCGTCCCGAGGCCGATATGCCCGTAGCCTTGTCGGCAGGGACGGTGCCAGTGACGGCGGGAGCGACATTGTCGTCTTCCACTTCGGCCGTGCCCATGACGTAGACATTGCCCACGCCCGACTCCGAGTGCTGATAGTAGTCAAGTCCGTCGAATGTTCCCACGGGACTGTCCGTGCCGTATGTCGCCGCGCCCGTGCCGGTGATGCGGATGTAGACGAGGTCACGGCCCATAGCGTCGGCCGGGATGGCGAAAGAGAAATCGGTTATCTTGCTTGCGCCAAGGGTCTCGCAGACGGCACCGTCGATGTCGGTGAACCGGGTGCCGTCGAGCGAATACTGCGCCTTATAGGTCTTGTCGGCGTTGTTTTTGGCACACATCTGCGACACGAACGTTGCCGATGTGAATTTCTTTGTTGAAAACTCATACTGCCACGCGATGTCCGTCGTCCGGTAGCCGTTCTGGTAGAGACCGTTGAGTCCGGCCGTCACGACGCCCACACGGTTGCGGACGACCGGCGTTCCGCCGTCCTGGGTGTAGGCGGGAGAACCGTCGGCAACCTTGACCACTAAAGATTTGGCGTTGCGCTCGCCGTCCCACGTGATGTCGGCCGGGAAAGGATAGTTTGTCGTTGTGGGGTAAGCATACGCCTGGGTCTTGCTTGCGTCGAAGACGGCGATGAAGTCCTGAACCTCATATTCTGCCGTCAGGTCCATATCGCCGCTGACCCGGACGAGGCGCGGGTTGGCGGTGGAACCGTCCTCCCACTTCACGAAGTTGAGGATGCGCGACACTTCGGCCGTCGCCGTGATTTCCTCTCCCTCCTCATATTTGCCGTTGTGCTCGTCGGGCGAGAGTGTCACGGAGCCGACAGACAGTTCGGCGTCGTTCTTGACAAATGTCCTGACGGTATAGACCGGTATGGTCTCAAACTCAGCCACGAAAGACTTGTCGGCGTCCATCGTGAAACGGATCTGCTCGTCGGTGGAATAGTCACGGCCGTCGAGCGTCCACTTGCTGAATCGGTATCCGAAATTGCGACTGGCCGTCAGCGTGACGGTCTTGCCCTCCTTCACCGTGCTGCCGGCCGGTACGGCGGTGATCGACCCCGCATCGGCCGGAGAGACCGCCGTCGTCAGGGTGTACTTCGCACCGGAGGAGGCCGCGTCGGTGGCTACGCCCTCTATCGTCACATCCTTCAGGCAGAAGGTCTTGCCGGAAGCTGCGGAGCCGTAATACGGATAAAGGCGCACATATATCGTCTCGCCGTCGGAAATGGAAACTACCGGCACGGTCGATACATAGTACGCCTTGTTGGAGGTCATGCTTGTCTGCCAGAGAAAGTTGGTGGTGCTGGCCTCGCCTGTGGGAAAGTCGGGGCTTGTGCTGTAATAAGCCTTGAATCTCATTCCGTTTCCACCGGCACCGCCGGCGTAGAACGAGATTTTGTTGACGGCAATCTGTATGTCGGCGGGAGCCGTCATGCCGAACTGTATGTAGCGGTTGCTGTTCTCGTCCTCCTCGCCGGCCGGCCAGTTGTTTCCCTCGATGCAGTTGCGCTGGACCCGCGGGTTTTGGCCATCGTATGCCGTGCCGCTCCAGTCGGCCTTCGCGTTCATGGTGTTGTAGTCCTTCGCGTACATATTGCTGAAAGTCTCGGGAAGCGCATTGCACGGACCTGTCACCGTCACGTCGGTATTTGCGGAAAGGTCGTAGAGGACCTTTACGGCCGTGCCGCCTTCGAGCGAGATGGCCTCGGCCGTGAGGTCCATTTCGCCCGTGAGGGAGCCGCATGACGCCGTGAGCTTGCCGGCGATGACACCTTGTGAGGTGACGTCGAGCTTTATGTAGAGTGTCTGGATGAGCGTCGAACCGGTATAGCCGGCCGTCACTTCCGTCGAGTAGTTGGTGCCGTCGGTGGAGACAAGATAGCCGCCCGTGGCAGAAAACGTGAATGTCCCCGTGGCAAAGGGCAGCGAGAAGGCCGACACGTTGACGGCCTTTGTCAGCGTCTGACCGACGTATGCCTTGCCGAGATTGCCCGTCGAGGGTGAGAATGTGATTTCGGAAGAGAGGATGGTGTGGTCGGCGAGGAGTTTCAGGACGGCCTTCTTCTTTGTGTCCGTCTCTGCGGCGCACCGGTCTTTCACAAGTTGTGCGAACTGGCGCGCAATCAGCGTCGCACCGAACGGCGACGGATGGGTGCCGTCACCCTGCCATCCCTTCTGTTCATCGGTGACGCAGAAGATGTTTTCCGTGCAATAGTCGGCTCCGAAACTCTCATACATCGTCGTCGTGGCCGCCGTGAGGTCAACGTATGGCACGTCGTCGTAGGAGTCGGCCACCTTCTTCGCCTGAAGCGGATAGTTCATCGTGCCGTCATCGGAAGTCTTTCCGGTGTAATTGGGCGTGTAGACGCCATTCTCGATCTTATCGAACTTCTGCCACAGATTGTGCTGGCCGGCCGGTGTTATCGTGCTTCCGGAGAAGTATTTGCGGCATATCGCACCGACAACGATGGGCGTCGCGCCGGCCGCCTTGGCCTCGTCGATATATGCTTTTATATAGGTGGGGAAAGTTTCGGACGGATGGGTACCGCGATATTTGTTGGAATAGTCCCAGTCGGCAGGCTTCTGGGACGGGTTGGCCTTGAAGAACTCTTCAAGCGCGTCGCCGTCCGCGCCGCCGCATTTCTCGTCGTTATGGGCAAACTGGATGATGACGATGTCGCCCGGACCAATCTGCGGTTTGATGGTCGGCCAGAAGGCGGTCTCCTTATAGAAGGATTTGCTGGACGCTCCGGACTTCGCCTTGTCGATGATCTCTATCTCATCGGCATTGAAGAACTGCTGGAGCATCTGCGCCCAACCGCGCTTGTTGCCGTTCTCGTCCTGCAAGGCCGCGGTAGAATCGCCGAGAATCCACACCTTGCGCACGGCGTCAGCCGGTACGACGAAAAGCATTGTGAGACACATCAGTGTCAGGAAGGTTTTTTTCATGCTGTTTTAATTTGATTAGTTTGAACGCTGCAAAATTATTGCTGCGGCATGAAAAGAGAGGGTAAAGTCGGGTCATTTCGAGGGGAAAATCGTGTCAAAACGCAATAAAGGGGCGTTTCCTGCGACGGGAAACGCCCCTTTGTTGCGGTATTGTCATGTCAATGATGAACTTTTATTGTGCTTTGACAGCCAAGGATGTGTTTTGACGATTAAGGATTAGAGTCTCTGAGTTCGCGCGGCGTCATGCCCGTCGAGGCCTTTACGCATTTCGCAAAATACTTCGGGTCGGAAAAGCCGCAGGCGTATGCTATGTCCGCGGCAGGTGCGTCGGTCTCTTTCAACATCTTCACGGCACGCTTCATCCTCGCCTCTTTCAGGAAGTCGGCAGGCGTGACACCGAGCAATTGGCGCATCTTGCGGTTCAGTCCCGAGCGGCTTACGGCTGCTGCGGCAGCCATGTCGTTGATGTTTATGTCGCTGTTGGAGATGTTCCGCTCCGTGAAATCGGCTATTTTATTCATAAATGCCTCGTCTTCGGCCGACAGACGCGGGGCAATGACAATGGGCTCGGGACGCTGTTCGGCGTGCTGTTTCGGCTCAGCCGGTGTATTGCTATAATCCTCTTTCTTCTGGTCAAGCAGCAGCAGATAGGCTTCGAGCGTCTCCTTACGGCGCTTCTCCAGCGTGCGGACATATATGATAATGTATGTAAGCAGCACGATAAGCCCGGCGACGACAATCATAAGGAGCATCCGGCCGTACCAGGTCTCAAAGAATGTCGGCTCCACGACTATCGTCACGGTGCGCACGTTGTCCGTCCACTGGCCGAGAGCGTTGGTCGAACGTATGCTCAGCGTGTGCGTTCCGGCCGCAATGTCACGGAAATCGATGCTGTTTGTGGCCGTCGGATGGCTCCAAAGGCTGTCTTCATCCAACTTCGTCGCATAGCGGATGTATCGGTTTCCGGTGAAATCGAGGGCTGAGAAACTGAGAGTAAAGTCACGTTGGGAAGGGTTGATTACGATGGTATCCCTGTAATCGACGGTATAATCAACAACGTAATCGGAGGAAATGCCGGCCGCGCGAAGTCCCGTCAACACGATGCGCGGTTTGTAATTGACGGCATACAGGTCGTCCATTGCAACGGCAAGCACGCCCGTCTGAAGAGAAATGAGCAAACGCCCGCCGGGCAGAAGCAACGGTTCGGCGTCGGAGAATTGCAGGTTCTCGCCCCAGAACGACTTCCCGAAGTTCTCCATCCGCGAGGTATTGGTGTCCAGCAACGACAGCATGTTGTTGCACTGAACGAGCAAAACACTGTCATTAAGCCCGGCGCTGGCCATCGTCACGTCCGACCCGAGCCCGTTCTCCAAACCGTAATGACGGAAAGAGAACCTGTCGGTGTGAAGATTTTCCGTGAGCAGAAGATTGAGACCGCCGCTCTCCGTCGTCACGAACACACGTCCACGACAGTCTCTTACGACGTTCATCGTAGCATTGTCGGACAGACTTTCCGCACGGTTGGCCTCCCTGACGTGCATCCGCCAGCACAGCCGGTCCAGCGGCCGGTATATATTGTCGGCGATGAGAAGGCCGGTCGTGGTTGTCGCTATCAGCGTTCCGTCGTCAAGGATGAGCAGTCTTCTGATGCGGAGACCCTTTGTCGCCGCGACCGGTTCGATGACATAGCGTCCGTCCTTGCGGCTCACGACACTGATTCCGCCGACATGCGTGGCCACCCACAGCCGTCCACGGCGGTCCGTCTTCAGGTCATAGACGCTCCCGGAGTTAAGCCCGCCGATGTGTTCAAGGCTGTCGCCGCGCAACCGGAACAGACCGAAAGGCTTGCAACCAAACCACATCGCGCCCTCGCTGTCCTCGCAAATGCTGTACACGGGATAGAACTCCGTATCGCTGTCATGCAGCCGTCCGTCCTTTCCCATATATCCGAGCAGCCTGAGATTGCTGTCGAGCACCGTCAGCCGTCCGTCCTTTGTGCCGATCCACACCCTCCCAAAGCGGTCACGGTACATCAACCGTGTGACGGTACCGGGCACGGCGTCCACCCGCCGCCACTTCCTCTCACGCGGCACACTGCGGAAAAAGCCATCCGGAGTTATCTTCCAACGTATGCCCCTGTCGTCCGTAAAGCCGCCCGTCCGGGAGCCGTTGTCCTTGAATAGCCTGCGTGCTGTCCTCTCCTGAGAGCCTCCGACACTGACGAAACGCGCCGTCCGCACGTCGAAGAGGAACACATCGTCGTCAACGAGACAATAGATATTGCCAACGGCCGACAACGGCGTAACGTCATAGTCGAGCACGATATTGCGGAAACGGCAGCTGCCCATATTGTTTCCGTCACCCGGTGTCGCCTTGAAAGCCACGAAACCGTAGCCGTCGAAACGGTAAAGTCCGTTCCACGACGAGAGCCACAGAAATCCCTTGCGGTCCTGAAGAATCTGCGTTATGTGCTGATGGGACATGTCGGACATATCGTCAAGATTGTCCGTCACATAGTCTTCCGCCTCCATTCCGTATGCTGCGGAAGAAAACAGCGCCGTCAGTATAATCAGCAGCAAAGTCACAAGCAGGGCATTATCAATGTCATAGACCGGTCATTAGCGAATCGTATGGAAACCGTGGCAGCCCGCCGGCTATTCAAACAAATCCGGCTGCATGATGTTTCCTGTGTAGGGATTGCGTCCGAAGTGGCGGTAGGCCAGCTCCGTCACCATGCGTCCGCGCGGTGTCCGCTTGATGAAACCCTCCATGATGAGGAACGGCTCATACACCTCCTCGACCGTTCCGGAGTCCTCGCCGATGGCCGTGGCAATGGTCGAGACGCCCACCGGTCCTCCGCGGAACTTGTCGATGATGGTCAGCAGGATCTTGTTGTCAATCTCGTCGAGACCATACTGATCAATGTTGAGCGCCGTCAGGGCCACCCGCGTGATGGCGGTGTCGATGCGTCCGGTGCCCTTCACCTGTGCGAAATCGCGGACGCGGCGCAGCAGGGCGTTGGCTATACGGGGCGTGCCGCGGCTCCGGCGCGCAATCTCCATCGCCGCATCGTCGTCAATGGGCACCTGGAGTATGCCGGCCGAGCGCTTCAGAATCCGCTGAAGCGTCTCCGGCTCGTAGTATTCCAAATGCAGATTGATACCGAAACGGGCGCGCAACGGGGCTGTCAGCAGACCACTGCGGGTCGTCGCCCCCACGAGCGTGAAGGGGTTGAGGTCAATCTGTATGGAGCGCGCCGAGGGGCCTTTGTCTATCATTATGTCTATCCGGTAGTCCTCCATGGCCGAATAGAGATATTCCTCGACGACGGGCGAGAGACGGTGTATCTCGTCGATGAAGAGCACGTCGTTACGCTCCAGCGAGGTGAGTATTCCGGCGAGGTCGCCCGGCTTGTCGAGCACGGGGCCGCTGGTGATCTTGAATCCCACGCCCAGCTCGCTGGCGATGATGTTGCTCAGCGTCGTCTTTCCCAGTCCCGGAGGACCGTGTAGGAGCGTGTGGTCAAGCGGTTCGCCGCGGTATTTTGCCGCTTCGACGAAGACTTCGAGGTTTTCCACGACCTTCTTCTGGCCGCTGAAGTCGCCGAAGCGCAGCGGGCGGAGGGCGTTCTCGAAGTCTTTCTCGACCGTGACGCGTTCCTGACGTATGTCAAAATCTTCGTTCATCCTTGGTTTTTAGTTATGTTATCATATATCCGCATGGCCGCACGGTGACGGCAGACGGCGGACGTTATGCCGGTTGTCGTCGGCAAGTGTGGTGCTGACGGGCATGCTATCCAGCTGCAAAGTTAGCATTTTTATCGCATGCCGGCCAACAAATCACCGTTTTTTTCGTCCGTCCGTCTGCCGTCTTACGGCTCACGTGACGCTCAGTTGACGGCCTGAGCCACGCCCAGCGTTCCGAGGAGTGCGGTGGCGATGGCCACGATGATCTTGAGGATTGTTGTCAATTTGGTATTCATGATTTTCTTTCTGGTTTTGATTAATAACGGTTAATAAAAAGATGTCACTGTCGTTGCACCGGCGTGTGGAGCCGCGACGGCATCCTTCGCCGTCACGGTTCCACTCTCCGGCGTCACTCTCCGGCCTGATCCGTCCCGCCGTTGCCGTCCGAAGCGGCTGTGGAGTTGAGATTGACGGGGAGCTCGGCCACCTTGCAGCCATCGAGGAACGACCTGATGCGGCGTCCGGTGGAGTCGATGTGGAGCTCGGGCTGGAAGATGATGTGGACACCGCGGACGTTGTCATTGACGTTGAAGTCCTTGGCTGTCTCCGCCGCCTTCGTGCTTATTCCTATCTTGAACGCGCCGAAGCGGTCGAGGCAGACGCGCTTGGAGTTCTGCAGCTCGCGTTTCATCACGACGACAAGCTCACTGAGCACGGCGAGGATGTCGGCCCGCTTGACCGTACAGTTGGCCTCGATTTCCTCGGCCAGCTGGTCGGTGGTCACCTTGTCGATGGCGACGGAGCGTCCGTACCACTTCTTATACTGCTCACTGTTCGCCTGATTGTTCTGATAGAGTCTGTAAAGTACTGCCATAATTTTTTTCCTTTCTTTTTGTTTTTAATGGTTTATAAGATTATTGTTCTGTTCTCTTTGTCTTTCCGGAAGACATTGCAAAGGTACAACATTTTGCGGCCCTTGTCAAGCATTATCGCGATACACATCACGCTACACATCGCGAAAAGCCCGCCGACCGTGTCCCGCCGATGGTCCGACGGCGCCCCACGGGCCTTCTGTCAGCAGTCCATCGGCTGTGCCTGACGTCGGTTCGGGCGCCTCACGGTGTAAGAGACGTGAAGCCAGCGGCAGCCGTTGGACATGCGGTGCTCGAAGAGCAGCTGGTCGAATTCGAGGTTGCGGCGGATGAAATCATATATCCTGCGCCCCAGTCCGGGGTCGGAGATATGTATGTCGGCGGCCTCGCCACGGAGATGCTGTGACGTGGCGACGCCTCCCACGGCGGCGTTGAGCGCCGGCGAGCGGTAGCCGCTGGAGATGCGCGTGACGCCGAAACGCCGTCTGACGGGTTCGAGAACGTTCTGACACAGCTGCCGGAGACACTCGACTTCTGCCTCCGTGGGGCTGTTGTCAATCTTCTTGCTGACGGCCACTCCTGAGCGGACCATCTCTTCGAGCGAGAAATGCTCGCTCAACATTGTCGTTTTCTGTTTCATGATATATACATTATTAATTATGATGTCGTGGAGGGAGGAGGGTGGAGGGAAGAGGGAAAATAGCGTGTCAAGCATTTCTCACTCCTCCCTCCACACTCCTCCCTCCTCAAAAATCACTCTAACTTCTGACCTCTGCCCTCAAAAAGCTCCCTGCCGGAGTTCCGCCGGCCATCATCATCCTTCTCGCGTACCTCTCTATATAAGGACTGCTGCGGACACCCTTGCGCTGGGCCGCCTGATAGGCGCAGGCCTGCGGGTTGTGCGGCACTTTCACGTGGAGCACCGAGCAGACCCGCGTCACCAGCTCGCGGAAGGTGCATGCCGAGCCATGGACGCCGCAGACAGTTCCCTGCATGTAGGCGATATGGGCGATCTCAATAAGATCGGTGACCGTTCCGGTCCACCGCGCACCGTCCTCTGGGCTAATGGCCAGCAGCTCGACGAACTCTGCCGTGAGCCGTTCCCGGGCCATTTTCATACGTTGTGTTCTCATGGTTTGTTCCTGATGGTCGCCGGAACGGTTCTGTGTCCCGTCGATGTAATACATTACTTTTTCCATTTCCTGAAATGTTTTTAATTATGGTTGATTATTAACGGTAATCTTGTCTTGACAGTCACTCATGGTCAGCGCGCCGCCGCAAAGCCTCCGTCAGCGAACCTTCTTCTGTCGCAACGCCACTTCACGCTTCCACGTCCCTGCGCATACACCGCAGAAACCGACTCTGTCTGATTGCTTGTCTCCGTCCGATCTGCAACTTCTGGCCCCAGCGCGTGCAACGGCTTCACTACCGCGACAACATTCTCGTTTTCAGACCGTTATCTCCGCCAGCAAGGTATCTTCAAAATGGAGATTTTTTCCGGACCGGACAAATATCCCGGTTTTCTGATGCAAAACTACCGCCACAATGTGCACACAATGTTCAATCTGCGGTTTGTTCCGTTAATATTGTTTAAGCGCAATCGCCGCGAGGGCCCCGTTGCAAGGCCGAAAAGAGGGCTTTTGTCACGATAAATGGCGAAAATTTAACACTTCCAAAACCTTCAAAATAGAACGTGGCGAAGCAGAAAAGCCGACAAAAAGCCACTCCGGCGATGCCGGAAAATCCCGCCCGCCGAGCCGTAAGGCCCTCCTGGGGTCGCAACAAGCACGCCGTTGCATCACGACGGGCGCCCCGTTGCAGTGTCATAAGGGCCCCGCTGCAACCTCGGGAGGGCCTTACGGCAGAATAAAAACATACAAATTATTGCACACTTTGGTTAAAACAGTCTTAACGTGTTGAGGCTCAGTGGGAAAAAGATGCACGCTCAAAACTCGCGAATTTCGGGCCGCGGGATTTTTATTTTCAAATAATCGATTCTACAGAGCTTCTTTGTCGGGATAATTCCGAGCGTGTCACGCACCACGTGAAGAATGAATGTCACGAAACGGGAAAATACCTCGGAGATATTGCCGGGTTATCAAAATTATTTATTACTTTTGCGGTATTGAAACATACAAAACAAAATATTAAAGGATATGAAACCTACATTATTACTTTTGGCAGCCGGAATGGGCAGCCGTTATGGCGGTCTGAAGCAGCTCGACGGGCTGGGTCCCAACGGAGAGACCATCATGGACTATTCCATCTATGACGCAATCAAGGCCGGATTCGGCAAAATCGTCTTCGTCATACGCAAGGACTTCGAGCAGGATTTCCGCGAGAAGATTCTCAGCAAGTATGAGGGTCACGTTCCCGCAGAGCTCTGCTTCCAGAGCCTCGACTCGCTGCCCGAAGGCTTCACCTGCCCCGAAGAGCGCGTAAAGCCGTGGGGAACGAACCACGCCGTGCTCATGGCCAAGGACGTCATCAAGGAGCCCTTCTGCGTCATCAACTGCGACGACTTCTACAACCGCGACGCTTTCCAGGTCATCGGCAAGTTCCTCTCCGAACTGCCCGAGGGCAGCAAGAACGCCTACGCCATGGTGGGCTTCCGCGTCGGAAACACTCTCTCTGAAAATGGAACCGTCGCACGCGGTATCTGCTCGAAGGACGCCGAGGGCAATCTGACCACCGTTGTCGAGCGCACGGAAATCATGCGCGTCGACGGCCCCGTCTGCTACAAGGACGAGGAGGGCAAGTGGGTTGCCGTTGAGGACAACACGCCTGTCTCGATGAACATGTGGGGCTTCACGCCCGACTACTTCGAGCACAGCGAGGAATACTTCTGCGAGTTCCTCTCCGACCCGAAGAACATGGAGAACCTCAAGGCCGAGTTCTTCATCCCGCTGATGGTCAACAAGCTCATCAACGAGAAGACATCGACCGTCAAGGTGCTCGACACGACCAGCAAGTGGTTCGGCGTGACCTACGCCGCCGACCGTCAGGACACCGTAGACCGCATCCAGAAGCTCATCGACGAGGGCGTCTATCCGCAGAAGCTCTTCTGATACGTGACCGTCCGGAGTGGCCGGTGACGGATCGGCCGGACGTGCAATGCGTTTCAAGATACAGACGGATGCACACCAGTGGGGACATAATCTTGTTTTTGTCCGCCTGACGATTGTTCAATATCACCATGTCGGTCAGGCGGACAACAGCAGGATTATGTCCCTGCTTTGTGTCTTCCGGCGAGGCTTCGTGTCCTTATTATTTTCATTTCCATTTCTTTTTTGTACCTTTGCACCCATTATGCTGAAAGATCTACTATCCAACACCGAATGTGATGTCCTCAACAGCCTCATAGACGGGGCCGAGGGCATCGTCATCTGCTGTCACGTCAATCCCGACGGCGACGCCATCGGCTCGTCGCTCGGCTGGGCCGAATATCTGAGAAGCCGTGGCAAGGAGCCGAAGGTCATCATTCCGGACCAATATCCCGACTTCCTCCAGTGGATGCCGCGCACGGAGACCATCGTGCGCTACGACAAGCGCCGTGAGGAAGCCGCCGCCGCCATAGCCGCGGCCGACCTCATTTTCTGTCTCGACTTCAACTCCCTCGGCCGCACCGACGCCATGGCCGCGTCGCTGGAGGCCTCGCCGGCGCGCCGGGTCATGGTCGACCACCATCTCGAACCGTCAATCGACTGCGCCCTGCGCGTCTCGCGGCCGGAGATGAGCTCGACCAGCGAGATGGTCTTCCGCCTCGTCTGGCAGCTGGGCGGCTTCGAAGCGATGGGCCCGCATTTCGCCGCCCCGATATACTGCGGCATGATGACCGACACGGGCGGGTTCACATACAACAGCAACAGCCCTGAAATCTATTTCATCATCAGCCAGCTTCTCACGAAGAACATCAACAAGGATAAAATCTACCGCAACGTCTACAACAACTACAGCGAGAACCGTCTGAGGCTCATCGGCTATGTCCTCTACCGCAGTCTGGTCGTCCTGCCCGAACACCACGCCTCCTTCTTCGTCCTCACGCGACGCGACCTGCGCCGCTTCCGCTTCGTCAAGGGCGACGCCGAGGGACTGGTCAACATGCCCCTTCAGATAAAAGGACTGAAGCTCTCCATATCGCTGCGCGAGGACACAGAGCGCGACAACGTCATCTGGGTCAGCCTCCGGTCGGTCGACTCCTTCCCGTGCAACAAGGTGGCGGAGGCCTTCTTCAACGGCGGCGGCCACCTCAATGCAGCCGGCGGACGGCTCAACTGCTCGATAGAAGAAGCCGCAGAGATTGCCCGCAACGCCATCCTGAGTTTCGCCGACACGTTAAAGTAACGTAATATTGCCGCCGATTGACAGGATTTTATTACTTTTGCACACATTATTATAATTTACAACGAGAATATGAGAAAGACCGCATATCCGCTGCTCGTGCTTGTCGTGATGCTCTTCTGTGCCTGCAACGACGAAGAGACCTACGGAGACAAGAAAGAGAAGGAGCGCAACGCCATCAGCGACTACATCCGCGACAATGGCATTAACGTGATTGACGAACCGACTTTCGAGGCACAGGGACAGACGACTGATGTCGCCGCCAATCAGTATGTCTATCTCGAAAAGAGCGGAATCTACATGCAGATTGAACGGAAAGGCAGCGGCAGTCAGCTTGAAGAGAACAAACAGGTCAACCTCCTCTGCCGCTATACGGAGTGGAACATCATGGATGGCGCCATGCAGTCGCGTGACGACTATGCCCCACGCAGCTACGACAAGATGACGGTGACGCGCGTCGGCAGCCAATATACGGCCTCGTTCGTCAGCGGAGTGATGCTCTCGACCTACGGCGCATCCGTTCCGGCTGGCTGGCTCGTGCCGCTTCAGTATGTGAAGGTCGGCCGTCAGACTGACGCCGAGGACGGAATCGCAAAGGTCAGCATCATCGTTCCCCACACGCAGGGACATGCCTATGCCATGTCGAGCGTCTATCCGTGTGCCTATACCATAACATACCAAAGAGAAAGATAAACCATCATGACACTGATAAAATCTATTTCCGGCATCCGTGGAACCATCGGAGGCAGGACGGGAGACACCCTCAACCCGCTTGACATCGTCAAGTTCACCACTGCCTACGCCACTTTCATCCGACGCAGCGGACGCCCCCAGGTCTCCGGACGCATCGTCGTGGGCCGCGACGCGCGCATCTCTGGCGAGATGGTGCGCAGCATCGTCTGCGGAACGCTGATGGGAATGGGATATGACGTCACCGACATAGGACTGGCAACGACGCCGACCACAGAGCTGGCCGTGCGCATGACCGGAGCCGACGGCGGCATCATCATCACCGCGAGTCACAACCCGCGCCAGTGGAACGCGCTGAAGCTGCTCAACCACGAGGGCGAGTTTCTCACCGCGGCCGACGGTGCCGAGGTGCTCGCAATAGCCGAACAGGAGGACTTCTGCTACGCCGAGGTTGACCGGCTCGGAAGTTATACGAAGGACGACACGTTCAACCGGCGTCACATCGAGGCCGTGCTCGGTCTCCAGCTCGTCGACCGTGAGGCCATCCGCAAGGCCGGACTGCGCGTCTGCGTCGACCCCGTCAACAGCGTGGGAGGTGTCATCCTGCCCGAGCTTCTGGCCGAACTGGGTGTCGAGTGCAAGGTCATCAACGGCGAGCCGACCGGCGATTTCGCCCACAATCCAGAGCCGCTGGAGAAGAACCTCGGCGGAATCATGGATGAGATGCGCGGCGGAGGCTATGACCTCGGCATCGTTGTCGACCCCGATGTCGACCGTCTGGCGTTCATCTGCGAGGACGGCCGCATGTTCGGAGAGGAATATACGCTGGTCAGCGTGGCCGACTACGTGCTCAGCTGCACGCCTGGCAACACCGTCAGCAACCTCAGTTCGACCCGTGCCCTGCGCGATGTGACCCTCCGTCACGGCGGTACATATACGGCCGCGGCCGTCGGCGAGGTCAACGTGACAACTAAGATGAAGGAAGTTGGAGCCGTCATCGGCGGCGAAGGCAACGGCGGAGTGATCTATCCCGAGAGCCATTACGGCCGCGACGCCCTTGTCGGCATCGCCCTTTTCCTGTCCGCCCTGGCCCGCAAGGGATGCCGCGTGAGCGAGATGCGCGCCGCCCTGCCGGACTATTTCATAGCCAAGAACCGCATAGACCTTACCCCGCAGACCGACGTCGACGCCATCCTCGAACGCGTGAAGGAACTCTATCGCGACGAACAGGTGAACGACATCGACGGCGTCAAGATTGATTTTGAGGACAAATGGGTTCATCTGCGCAAGTCAAACACGGAGCCAATCATCCGCGTCTACAGCGAGGCTGCGACCATGGAGGCCGCCGACGAGCTCGGAAAGAAAATCATGCAGGTGGTCTATGACATGACAAAGTGAGTCCGGAACCGGTTCCGGAACAACATCATTCATACAGAAGAAAAAGGATTGGAGGCTGCCGTCATGCGGTCTCCAATCCTTTTTTTCGTTGTGTTCAGGGCCGAAGCTCTTTCATTTGGGGCCGGTGGACTTGTATGAAGAGCTGGAAATGGAATTATAGTCAGGTATTTTTTGCAAGCTCATTAAAATTATATACCTTTGCAGTCTTTATATAAGTGTAGAAAGACGGTTGCTTTATATGAACATTTCAAAGGTCCGCACATATCTCGTTGCCCTGTTGCTGATAACGGTGTCGTGCCGTTGCGGTGCGGAGGAACCGTGGTGCCGCGACAGTGCCAAAGTTGTCGTGCTCGGCGACTCGAACACGTGGCTCGGCGGCGACAGCTGCAACCGTGACCGCGGATGGACCCGCTGGTTCTGCGAAGCCTTCCGTCCGGCGTCATGCCGGAGCTACGCGCGCAGCGGGGCGACGTGGACCACGACGCCGAAGACCGTCCGCGACGTCGACGGATATACCGAACGGCTCGGCGACAACAACGTCATCTTCAATCAGATATGCCGTCTCGCGGACGATGTCAGCGGCGGACGGCAGCCGCGTCCTACGCTTATCATCATCTCTGCTGGAACGAACGACGCCTGGTTCAAGGCCGCACGGCCCGGAGCACTGGACGCCACTGCGGATGAATTCGCTGCCGACGGACGCTCCGCGGAGACCGGAACGAAATCCGGAACAACGGTCGCTGACGACCGGAACGGCGTTCCCGCCACGATGATGACGCTGGCCGGAGCTGTCAGCCGATGCTGCGGAATGCTTCAGGAGACATATCCCGGGGTGCGCATCGTGTTGCTGACGCCGATGCAGTCGACCGCCGTCAGCACGTCAGACATATCCCGCGCCGGTGACATCATCGAGGACTGCGGCCGCCGGATGGGGCTCACCGTTATCCGTCAGGACCGCGACAGTTGCGTGAAGCGGGCCCAAGAGCAGCACCGGCGGTGCATGACGACCGACGGAACCCACACCAGTGTCGAGGGAGCGCGGCGCAACGGCATGATGATAGCCCGCCGGCTGGCAGCTCCGGACAATCTCCCGTCGGCCGATTTCCAATAAAGAACCATCTTTCAGACCAAACAACGACAATGGTATTTTCAGACCTTTTCTTCCTTTTCGTGTTCATTCCGGCCTTCGTCATCATCTATCTGATGGCGGCGGGAATAGACAGGACGTTTATTGCCGAGCCGGGACTGCCGAGCTATAAGGCGCGCAATCTGGCCTTGGTCATGTTCTCCCTGGTTTTCTACGCATGGGGAGAGCCCGTCTATGTGTTCCTCATGCTGGCCAGCGTAGCGGTCAACTACGCCATGGGACTGCTCATAGACCGCAGCGACGGGCACCGCCGCATGGCCCTTGCCGCCGGCATCGCCTCCAACGTGGCAATCCTCTCGGTGTTCAAATACCTTGGTTTCTTCGCGCAGACGCTGTGCGACCTGGGTCTCGAAGTGGCCCGCCCGCAGATAGCACTGCCCATCGGCATCAGCTTCTATACGTTCCAGTCCATCTCCTATCTTGTCGATGTCTATCGTCGCGAGTCCCCCGTCCAGCGGCGTTACGTTGACCTTTTGCTCTACATATCGATGTTCCCGCAGCTCATTGCCGGCCCTATCGTCCGCTACGGAACGGTGGCCCGTGAGATTGGCGAGCGTCACGTGAAGGCCTCCGACGTCGCCGACGGCATGTACCGCTTCCTCTGCGGTCTCGGCAAGAAGGTCATCCTGGCCAATCAGCTGTCCGAAATCTCCGACCAGTTCCTTGTCAACGGCCTCGGCTCGCTGTCCACTGCCGGCGCGTGGGTGGGCATAACGGCCTTCACGCTGCAGATCTATTTCGACTTCTCGGGCTATTCCGACATGGCCATCGGCATCGGCCGGTGTCTCGGTTTCCACTTCAACGAGAACTTCAGCCATCCCTACTGCTGCCGCACCATCACCGACTTCTGGCGCCGGTGGCATATCTCCCTCGGCAGCTTCTTCCGCGATTATGTCTATATCCCGCTCGGAGGCAACCGCCGCCACCAGCCGCTGAACATCATGGTCGTATGGTTTCTGACCGGAATGTGGCACGGAGCGAGCTGGAACTTCATCATCTGGGGTGTCTATTTCGGCCTTATCGTCATGCTGGAGAAATACACCCTGCTCCGCTTCCAGCACCTCGTCCCCCGTCCGTTGCTCCATATCTACAGCCTGTTTCTCGTCATCACGGGCTGGGGAATATTCTATTTTGATGACTTCTCCCAAATGACAGTCTTCTTCACCGCCTTCACCGGCCAGTCCGCGGCGCTCACCGACTTCCTCGCCCAGAACGCCCTGACGGACAAGTTCTGGCTCTGGGTCACGGCCGCCGTGTTCTGCATGCCCGTCCGCAGCGGTGCCGCCGGCCTTCTCCGCCGTCTTCCCGGCGGCCGCGGAGCGTTGGGTGAGGTCGTCGTCCAGACCGCCCGCATGACGGTATCGGTGACGATTCTCGTGCTCAGCGTGGCCCTGCTCGTTGGCGCGACCAACAATGCGTTCCTCTACACCCGGTTCTGAGACATGATGGAAAGAGGCGGAAATCGAACAGGAAACAATCAATATACAGTCCCGGGACAATCAATATATAAACGAGAAACAATCAATATACAATACCGGAACAATCAGTGCGAAATAACGAAACAGTCAATGTACAATGTCAAAGATAACAGATAGAATCCTCGCCGCGCTTCTCCTGACCTTCATTGCGGCCCCCGAAGCGCAGTCATCGTCATACGGCCGTCCCGACGGAGAGCAGCTCCGGACTGAGACAAGGACGGAATATCGCAACACGGTCACGGCCGATGCCCGTGCGCGGCGTGCCCGTCGTGGCATAATCATCGCCGGAACGGGCCGCAGCACGCGCGCCATGGAGCCCTACGGCGGCACGTCGGCCCAGTCGAGGACGTATGCCGCCACGGTCAACCGCTATCAGGAGGTCTTTGGCCGCGCCGCCACGGTCTACTGCATGCCCATCCCCAACGCCGTCGCATACTATTGTCCCGACGCCGCCCTCGGCTGGACCGCACCCCAGCGGCCGGTCATGGACAGCCTCTTCGCAGCCCTTTCCGACTCCGTCCGCGCCGTCGACATCTATCCCGTGCTGGGCAGCCACGCCGCCGAACCGATATATTCGCGCACCGATCACCATTGGGCACCGCTCGGCGCCTACTATGCCGCGGAGGAGTTTGCCCGTGTCGCCGGCGTTCCGTTCCTGCCGCTGACCGACTATGAGGAGCGCCGCGTCGCCGGCTACGTCGGCACGATGTACCGCTTCTCGCGTGACCTTGCCGTCCGCCGCGCCCCGGAAGACTTCGTCTATTACGTCCCGCGCGACGTTGACTATGCCACGACATACGTCAACTATACCCTTGACCGCACCCGCACCGGCGTCCTTTCGGAGTCCGAACCCGTCGAAGGGCCGTTCTTCTACACCTACAGTGACGGCAGCAGCGGCGCCTACTGCACGTTCATGGGTGGCGACACGCGAACCGTAGCCGTGCGCACGTCGACCCGCAACGGCCGCCGGCTGCTCCTTCTGAAGGACAGCTACGGCAACGCGCTGCCCGGCTATCTCTTCGGCTCGTTCGAGGAAATCCACGTCGTCGACTGCCGCTATTTCACGAAGAACATCGTCCGCTACGCCGAGGACAACCGCATCACGGACATTCTCTTCGCCAACAACATGATACATGCGTCGATGGAGCGCACCTGCACCACCTACGAGCGCTATCTCAATCAGTGACCAGTAACGCCAAAGCCCCAATGAAACACTACATATACATCCTCGTCGTCTCGGCGGTGTTCGTCGCCTATGCCGTCGTCTTCGACACCTTCCCGCGCAGCACCGTCTCCGAGCTGGAGCGCCGGACGCTGGCCACCTTCCCCGATTTCACCTCAGAAAAGCTTCGCGACGGCTCCTTTACGCGTGAGGTGTCGTCGTGGTTCAGCGACAGCGAGCCCTACCGCGACGACCTCATGGCCCTGAGCATGTACATAAAGGGCTATATGGGGCTGGCCAAATCAGATGACGACGTGACCTTCCACGCCTCCGCCGACGGCCCGGTGGCCGGTGACGACGGCGGTGAAGAGACCGACTCCGTGGACGCCGGGACGGCCGACGGCCGCGAAATCGGCGAATATGAAAACCACGTCACGGCCGACGACAACGCCAAGATTGCCAATGCCGGCATCCTCGTCGTCGGGACCGGCGACAAGGTGCGCGCCCTGATGGCCTACGGCGGCGGTGCGAAAGGCGGTGTGCGCTATGCCGAGGCCGCCAATATATATAAGGAGCGGTTCGGCGCCGGGGTCAACGTCTATTCCATGGTCATACCGACGGCCATCGAGTTCTACTGTCCCGACAAAGTCCGCCGCTACACCAACAGCCAGCTGAAGACCATCCGCAACATCTTCGCCCACCTCTCGCCCGACGTCCGCGCCGTCGACATCTACACCACGCTGGGCCGCCATGCCGCCGAGGACATCTATCTGCGCACCGACCACCACTGGGCCCCGCTCGGCGCCTACTATGCCGCTGAGGAGTTCGCCCGTGTCGCCGGCGTTCCCTTCATGCCGCTCGACCGCTACGACCGCCGCGTCGTCCACCGCTACGTGGGCAGCATGTACGGCTATTCAAAGGACATCGCCGTCAAGAACGCGCCTGAGGATTTCGTCTATTACGTCCCGCGCGACGTCAAATACACCACGACATACATCACCTATACCATCGACGCCAACTACCGTGTCACGGCCGAGAGCCGCCCCACTCGCGGCGCTTTCTTCCAGCACTACCGCGACGGAAACGGCGGCGCCTACTGTACGTTCATGGGCGGCGACACGAAAATCACCCAGGTCGTAACGTCGACGAAGAACGGCCGCCGCGTGCTCATCCTCAAAGACAGCTTCGGCAACGCTCTTCCCGGCTATCTCTTCGGCTCGTTCGAGGAGGTCCATGTCGTCGATTCGCGCTATTTCACGAAAAACATGACGCAGTATGTCCACGACAACAAGATCACGGACATCCTCTTTGCCAACAACATCTTCAACGCCTATTCGCCCCGCATAGCCAACGCCTACATCCGTTTCCTCGACCAGAAGGGCGGCATTGTCCACCAACCGAAGTCCGATTCCGTCACGGTGAAGCCCGCGGTGAAGGACAGCGTGGCGGCAACGCCGGCTGCTGAGGCCGCGGAGGAGACAGGTGAGACGGGCGCGATTTGAACGCAAAGGCCGCAAAGCCGCAAAGAAATAAAAGGAAAATTAAAACGCAAAGCCCGCAAAGGTGCAAAGCTCTATTGCAATGGAATAAATATCCTAAAATAGAACTTTGCGTCTTTGCGGTCTTTGCGTTTAAATTATGAAACGTATATCTTCTCTGTGTCTCTGTGCCTCTGTGTTCAAAAAATAAAATTCTTCGCGTTTTCGCGCCTTTGTGTTGTTTTACGGAAAACAACGGACAAAATACGTCA
>ERZ780208.589-NODE-589-length-35483-cov-13.938523_pt1 | contig 35483 bp, 36 predicted proteins | sample MGYA00511167_ERZ780208 | MGnify/ENA primary metagenome ERZ780208 (study PRJEB29588, sample SAMEA2159202) | human gut metagenome | biome: human gut; feature: human-associated habitat; material: faeces | place: Denmark | collected 2008/2010 ...
GACCACGAAGTCGGCGTCGGCATAGGCCCGGCGGCCGTCGAGGGTGGCGGTGAGCTGCAGCGGCTTCTCGGCCAGGTAGCGCTCGATATAGTCGTCCTGGATGGGGGATATACGGTTGTTTATCTTCTCCACCTTCTCGGGTATCACGTCCACTGCCGTGACACGGTGGTGCTGAGAAAGTAGTGTAGCAATACTCAGGCCGACGTAGCCGGTTCCGGCAACGGCGACACGTATGTCTGCAAAATTACGCATATATTAATGTGAAATAAAAGTTTTATGGGTTGGATTTACTCAGGCGTGTTTATCACATTATTATATTATATAAGGTATCCTTGCTTTGCCCCACCTTAATCAAACACATAGCCATAGTTGGTGCGTAGCTCTTCGTACTCGGCTTCATAGCGCTGGCGCTGGTCTTCATCCTTGAAGGTCGAGGCGATGCGGGCTATCTCCTGCATAACCTTGCGGCCAGCATCGATGATGGGCTGGAGGTCATCTTTGACGTAGTCGAGGAAGGGGGCGTAGTAGTAGCCAATCTCTTCGATCATGAAATAGAAGGTGGAGAAGGCGTCCTTGATGTCAAGGCGCTTGCTGAGCACGTCGGCATGGGTCTGACGGAGGAGCATCTTGATGTTCTCGGTCTGTGCAGCCACCTCTTGGGCGGTCTTCACCTGATGGAAGAAGGTGTCGATAAAGGCATGACGCTCATGGAGATTGCGCTTGTAGAAGGTGGCACGGTTCTTGGCGTCACCGTTTTTGCCGACTTCCTCAAAGCGCTCGGCATGGACATTGGAGATGGCTACAGCCATGCCGCCGACATCCATCACCAGTCTGCGGTCGCGGGCAATGCGGATGACATAGCCCTCAAGGCCGGCATAGTCGCCAGAGACAATGCGCAGCAGGGTGCGGTTCTGGGCGTAATAGACAAAAGGACGGAGGAGGAAGCGCAGCCTGTCGGGCTCGGTCTCAGAGACGCGCATGAAGGGCTCCATCTGGTTACAGGGGATGGTAGCCACGCGGCCGGTGCTGCAGTTCTTGCACAACTTATGCAGGGGCAGATGCTCGTCGAGATAGGCCTGGAGCTGACGGGGAGAACCTTGGAGGAAAATGAGTCCGCTCACCGAGGGCGTCTCAACCTGACGCATACCGCCATGGTTGCTGCGACGGGGCAGATACTTGATAGTCTTGTGAACGAAATGAGGGATGCCGTCTTGCTGGAGCTGCTGTTCGATAGCTTTGACCTTGCGGTTGTGAACAAAGAGGTAGCTCCACGACGTGCAAGTCGTGTCTGTCACATCTTTCTTGCGACGCGAGCCAACGGTTGCTGGTTTCGATTCGGCGCATTTCTTCATTGCTGGGCCAGATGGTTTTTCTGGCTCAGAAAGGTGGATGCCCTCTGGAAACGCGTTGCTTTCAACTGGTTGAAGGCGCTTGGTTTCGTCGGCTGTAGATGGAGAACTCGTGCAATCCTGCTTCATAAACTCTCTTCTACTTTATGTCTGCTTGGATTGTCATCATCACCTGGGATGATAGTGCCAAATCTGCTAAGACATTGTTCATAAAGTCATTCAATAGATGTATCGCCAGTGGAGATAAAGTTGGCTAATCGTCTTAAGTCTGCGGAACTTACCCGCACAGCATACTCACCTCTTTAGCGGCGTTGTATCTTTGTCTTCTTAGCTGGTCTTCTTATGGTAAGACCCACACTCTGGAGTAAGATTATGATTATCAATGCGGAGATTAAAGGGCAACTTGGTTTTTGCTAAACATTTGCGCAGATAAAATGAGATTAATCAAAAATTTTCTAAAGAAAATGATAAAAAATGCAATAAAAGCCGTAACTTTGTACACAATGACAGGTCTTACCATAAGAAGACCCACTATCAGCAAAAACCGGCATCTGCTGGTTTTCTTCGTTTATACTCCCATGTTTTTCTTTCAGCGACAGACGGATGCAGATGTCCGCCCTCTCCCTCACGACCATAGAAGCCACAACGCAAATACACCCCTCGCACATAACATCCCCGTTCTACGGCCTGCCAGCCGTCTCCCCTACTCTGCTGACCATCTTTACGACGCTGGAGGGTACCTCGGCAATGCTGGAGGGTACCTCCACGCAGCTGCTGACCACCTTTGGCGACACGCGTCGAACGAAACGGAAGCACGTATCGGACGAAACGGAAGCGCGCGCCATACGAAGCGGAAGCACGTAACAGCCGTCACGCGCCAGCAAATGCAATCTACAAGTCCACAAGTTGGACTGCAAACAGGATTAAGATTATCATTAAGCGAATAAAGCGGCTATATATAAAAGGTATAGCCGACAATGGCCGCCACCAGTAAGGATATTAAAATACGAAAAGCCATGGCTATTTCTGAAGGCTTTGCCTTGGCACTGACAGCGGCGATGACTGTCGGGAAACAAGGTTCCCATTTTGCCGATATATCAACCTCCCTTCTGCCGATAGTTGATGGGCGACATGCCCACCTGCTTCTTGAAGAAAGTGCCGAAGGCTGAGGCGTTGGGGAAGTTGAGGATGTCGGCGATTTCCTTGATGCTCTTGTCGGTGGTGGTTATCAGCGAAACCGCCTTCTTGGTAATAGCCTTGAACACGAGCTGCTGCACGGTGTTGCCCGACACCGACTTGACGAGCATGGTAAGGTATTTGGGGGACAGACAGAGCCTATCGGCATAGTATCTCACTCCCCTCTCCTCGGAATAATGGCTGTCGATGAGCTGCATGAGGCGCATATAGGTCTCGAGCTTGCGGCTGAGCTCGTTGTCGCCATCGGTAGAAAGGGCGCGGAAGATGCTGCACAGCCTGTAGGTAAGCGAGAGCAGCAGCAGGCGACGCTCGTTGAGGGCAAACACATTGGCATCGCCATTGCCCGCAGCCAGAAGTTGGGAGTAGTGGGTCAGCTCGTCTTCATGTCCGGTGTGCATCACGCGGCAAGGCTTGGGGTTGACAAACTCCATGAACTTCATGCCCACCACCGTGTTGCCGAGGATGTCGCGGATGGAGTCGACGCGATAGAGGATGATGACCACGGAGTAGTCGGCGCTGTGGCGGGTCACCGTGAAGCAGACGCCGTGGGAGAGGAAGGCCGTCTCGCCCGTAGCCACCTGATACTCCACCCCTTCGCAAGTGAAGGAGAAGCTGCCCGAAGTACATACGATAATGCCGACATCGGTCACGTGGAAGCGGTCGAAGAAGGCTTGTGGGAAGGAAGTGATATTGCCGCAGGAGCAACAGATGTCTTCATTGTTGGCCATCTGCTGTTCGAGGAGCGTGAGGTTGTTGTCGTTCTGCATAGGTGTACGATTGTCGGCGACGAAGATAGCAAAAATATCCAACACGACAAAAGAGAAAGCAACATTTGTAACAAATCGCGCTACAAATGTTGCTTTCACCGCGTCTTATGTATAGATGCCAGAGTGGCAGACTGTCTAATAATTGACAAACCACTCACGCGTATCCTTGGATATGTCGCGCTTGGGCCAAGGCACCACGAGCATCAGTCCGGCAAAGATGATACAGGCATAGATGGTCCATCCCGATATCTCCTTGATGGCGGAGATGGTGGCCTGCACCTGCACCTTGCCCTTGGTTGAGATGGCAGCCATATGTTGTGCCTCGGTTTCGCTCTTGCCCTGATACTGCATTCCGCGGGCTGTCTGGTCGTAGGTCATGGCTGTGGCTGCATCGGTGCGGTCGTAGTCATGGGCATAGCGGGTAATGTAATACTGCTGGCGATACTGAAAGAGGTTCTGGTAGAGAGCCGAACCTATGCCAGGGGCTATCACCATACGCACGGTGAGCATGATGCACACCCAGGTGGACAGCAGCTTGTAGGGCATGCGCTGGTTGGCGTAGACGGCAATGAGCGAATAGAGCAGCATCATACCCGTGGCACGGATGACGACGGGCCACTTCATGCGCTCGAGCATGCCGTCGGTCTGCACCTCAAAGTACATGAACAGCGAGGCTGCCCCAATCAGTATGAAGCCGAGGGCGAAGAACCACTTGAAGTGCACGCCCTTGTTGTTGAGCAGCAGGATAGAGACGAGGCCGATGAAATAGCCCAACAAAACCCAGTTGCCGAGGGCTGCCACCTGTATCTGGTCGGTCTTCATGCCCACGCCCACAAAGATGTTGACCAGCATGGAGCTGGAGTTGCATATCATCAGTGCGATGAAAAGCAGTATGCCGCCCTGGATGCTGCGCGAGCGAAACGCCTTGAGCATGAAGTAAGGCGAGCGCCGCGTCTTCTCGAGATAGACAAAGAGCAGGGTCGACACCACGCAAATCACCGTGGCCCAGCAGATGGAGGCGTCGTCGTACCAGTCGTAGACCTTGCCATATACCATAATATATATAAAGGAACAGCACATGAGGCAGAACACCACCACATTGCCGAACTTGGAAAACGACAAGGGCGACCGCTTGGTGGGATAAGGGTTGTAGGGCATGCACACCAGGGTGATGAGCAACGCCACGAGGATGGAGCCCAGCATGGCATAATAGACCATCTGCCAATGGTAATTGTAAGCAAACCACGCCGTAAGCCACGTGCCTATCTGCCCGAGCAGCATGAAGAAGAAGTAGATGATGGGCTGGCTCGCTTTCTTCTCGGTGTCGAGCGCATCCCAGCCAGCCTCATCGCTCGGCTCGTTGCCTGGCGATACATTGCGCGTGGCCTCGATACCAAACCCATACTTGATGAGGGTGAAGAGGTTGCACATGAGCAGCGTCTGTCTCACGAATCCCATGATAAGGCTGTTGAGAGCCAGAATGAACAGGCTGTCGGTGTTGGCACAGATGTAGCTCTGCACCGCCAGAATCGAGAAGCCCACGAGGCTCATCATCTTCTGGCGTCGCACGCAGACCAGATGGTAGAAGAACGGCGAGAACGCAGCCATGCCTATCGACGTGACAAAACTGATGAAGGCGATGTGTTCTGACTGGATGCCAAGCCCACCCACCATCTCACTGCTATTGACGGAGTAGGCACCGCTGACCGTCATGATAGGTATGAAAAGTATGACGAGAAAGGCTATGCCAAGGGGCTTTGGCACCCAGTTGTAGAACGGGAAATTCTTCGGCAAATGCGCGGGCACTGCCGTGTATATCTCTGCTTGTGTCATTTCTTGAGCTGAGCCTTAACTACGACCATCATTCCCGCAGCCAGCTTGTCGTTGTCGGCCTTGGATATTCCCTCAAACTCTATCCTGACGGGCACACGCTGCTGAATCTTGACAAAGTTGCCGGCAGAGTTGTCGGTGGGCACAAGAGAGTACTTGGAACCTGTGGCGCCAGATATGGCGGTAATGCGGCCCTCAAACTCCTTGCCATCAAAGGCGTCGACGGTCATGGTGACCTTCTGGCCCACATAGAGCTTCTCCACCTGGGTCTCCTTGTAGTTTGCGATGACCCACTTCTGGGTGTCGGGCATGATATAAGTGATGGTCTGACCGGCGTTGACAGCCTGTCCGTCTTCGAGCGAACGACGGCCGAGTTTGCCATCGCAGGGAGCGGTCACCACGCAATAAGAGAGGTTGAGCTTGGCCATCTCCAAGGCAGCCTCGGCACGCTCGATGGCTGCGGCGGTATTCTTCTTGCGTGTCTGCACCTCGTTCACGCCCGAGTAGGCAGCCTTCTGCTGTCGGCGGGTCGCGTCGAGCTTCTTCTTGGTAGTATTGTATTCGGTCTCAATCTGCTCGAGCTGGATGGGGGTGGCGGCATTGCGGGCCACGAGGTTCTGATAGCGCTGGCGGTCCTTCTCCAGTTTGGCAAGACGTATCTCTATCTCGGCTATCGACGCCTCGTAGACGGTGGCAGAGGTCTGAGTGGTCTGGAGCGAAGCGTCAACCACATTGGCACCGGCCATGGCATCCTTGAGGGCAGCCTCGGCTTCCATCACGCGGATGCGGTATTCACGGTCGTCGAGCACCAGAAGGGTGTCGCCCTTCTTCACATCCTGATGCTCCTTGAAATAAATCTTCTTGATATATCCCGAAGCGCGCAGGTTGACGGGCGAGATATACTGCTCGACCTGTGCGTCATCGCTCTTCTCATTAGATTTGTAGTCCATAAACATACAGCCAATCTTCACGATGCCCCATACGAGGATGGCTACACCGATAAGGCTTACAAGCAGCTGGCGTATGCGCTGGCGCTTGAGCTGGGCGGCGGTAACTTCGTGGGTAGACAGGTTTGGGGTGTCGTTGCTGGTATTGTTGTTGGTGGGGTTATTGCTTGTTTCCATTTCTATGATGTTGTTTGTAAGTTTCTATTATTTGATGAGTTTGTCCAGCTGGCCGGTAAGTTTGAGCAGGGTCAGGTTGGACACCTGGTAGTTGAAGTGGGCGGTGAGATAGTTGTTCTGGGCGTCGCTCATGCTCATCTCGTCCTGCAGTACCTCGGTCATCGAGGTTATGCCCTCACGGTATCTGTCGCTTGTGACCTTATACACTTCCTCGGCAAGCAGGTAGTTGTCGCGCTGCTTGCTGAAGTTGCGCTGGTTGTTGGCCAGATCGTTGACAGCGTTGGCATACTGGGTCTGCATGCCCTTCAGTGCACTCTCGTAGGAGAGTCGGGCATTATCGATATCCACCTGGGCCTTACGTATCTTCGACCGCTTCTCAAAACCGTCGAACACGGGGATGCGCAGCGACACACCTATGCCGTTGGACTTGTACCAATGGTTGGACTCGCCGGCATGAAACCAATTCCTGATGTTGTCGGTAAAGGCTGAGTAGGTCCAGTTGCCCGTGAGGGCAACCGTGGGGAGGTAACCGTCTTTGGCAAGTTTCTTCTTCTGTTCGGCGAGAGTGCGCTGGGTCTGCAGCAGCTGGAGCTCATAGAGGTTCTCGTTGAGTCCTGTGAGCGACGCCATGTCTATCTGTTCGATGTCGGCTTTCTCTACGGCAATGGTCTTGTCGGCAGGATAGTCGATGACATATTTCAGCATGTTATACTGCTGGGTGAGCATGGCCTTGGCATTGTCATACTGCACACTAAGGTTCTCGAGATTGACATTGACACGCTTCACGTCGACGCCGAGCGCCATATCGTTGTCATGGAAGGCCTGGGTGATGTCGCGCAGTTCCTCCAAGCGCTTGATGTTGTCCTTGATAATGGCTATCTGCTCTTCGGTATTCTGGGCGAGATAGTACATCTTGCTAATCTGCACGATCAGGTCTTCCTTGGCCTTGGCGTAAGAGAGCGTGTTGAGGTGGTCGAGGGTCTTGGCGATGTCGAGGGCTGTAAGTGCCGTCTGGCTGTAGAGCGGCATCTGCAGCTGGATGCTTGCCGACGAATTGTACTGCAACGTCTTGGTAACATTGTAAGGCTTGCCATAAGCGCTACCGTCGGTCACCGATACTGGGGGAGTGAAATTGTCGTTGAGTCCGGCGCCGATATTAATCTGGGGCAACAGACGGGCACGGTTTTCACAGACATCGTGCTTGCCCTTAAGCACATTGCCTTCATAAGTCTTCAGATTTAGATTTCGCTCAATGCCCATCTGCAGGCATTGACCCAGAGACAGCGTCTCCTGCGCCATGGCATGGCACAAGAGAAGTGTCAAGGAAAATGTGAACAATATTCTTTTCATACCTAACTTTGATAATTCGGCTGCAAAGTTACTGATTAATTATCGCTTAGGCATATTCATAAAATATCACAAGTTGTTCACATTTTCCCTTTATCCATGTTTCTATGATAGTTGCTTGCAATTATGACTATAACAGCTCATCAATACCCATAATTGCGCAGGAACTGTCTGGCCATAGAGTCGCCGTTGGCTGCTGCCTTACGCATGAAATCGAGTCCGGTTGCCTTGATTTTCATACCGCCTCGCCCCTCGTAGAGCATATATCCAAACAGGGCGTCTGCGACGGTATGGTGGCTGTCGACCACTCTATCGAGCAACTGGCGTGCCTGGTAGTCATCGGCGTTGGAGTGGTTTTGAAGCAACAGATGGGCAAGATTGCAGGAAGCCTGGGCAAAATCGGCAGACATGCAGCCTTCGCTTTCGACGCGCTCTTCCTCCAGAGCCACGTATCGCTCGTAATAATCGCGTGCCGCATCTTTGTTTACTCGCCCATAGTCGGGGTAATAATACATATTTCCAAGCCAGTAGAGGGGTTCGGCGTCGCCACCCTCTTCGCTCTCCTTCAAGAGCATAAAGGCTTGGTTGAAGTCGCTTTCCACCACATCGCCATCAATGAGAAAACGGGCTTTGTAGTACATTCCCATCGGGAAGCCCTCGTCGGCAGCTTGGCTATAATATTCATACGCCTTGCGGCCATACCATTTTCTGCTGCGGTGTCTCGGAACGTGCTTCAAGTCATAGTCATCATAGCAGGTATAGAAAGCATAGTACAGCTCAGCCAGTTTCATATAACTATCGTCACAATAGGCATCAAAGTCATCGCCAATATCTATCAGGTAATCGTGGGCAAGGCGGAAATTGTGGTGGGGAGACTGAGCGTCGCTGCCGTCGCCATCCTTGTAGCATACCCAAGCGAGATAGAGCAGCAGGTCTTCATGACAAGAGGATGGCTGGGCGCCGCCGTCAATCTCCTGGAAATAGCCGTCCAGCAGTTCTCGTGCCAGTTCATAGTCCTCGTCGTTGACAAGGTCATGCGCCATCGCCTCAACATCATACTCTTCAGAAGAGAAGTCTTCATCTATACAGGTCGGCATATTATCCAGCATAAACTGCACCTTGTCTTCACGCTCCATTTCGGGATAGAGTTCATAGAGTTTGCCCTTGGCTCTTGGCTCGCCCGTCTCATCGGCTTGGAGCAGCCATGCCTGGGCACTGGCATCGTCGTGCTTGCATCCCTTGCCTTCGGCGTAACGGATGCCTACAGTAAACATGCACTTGGCGTTGCCCTGCTCAGCCCCACGGAGATAAGAGGCAAAGGCTTCGGAATAGAGTTTCTGCTCATCCAGAGCGACTCCACGACCATACCAGGCCGCAACAAGGCCATGAGAGGCTGCAGCATCAAACCACAAGACCGCCTTCTTGGCATCGTGCTCACAGTTGTCTACGCCTTTCAGGTAAGCCCATGCACGCTTGTTCATCTCTGCGGCGGTCATGCCAGCCGACAGCTCGCACACTTCATCCTCGGGGAAATACTGAGCCATGCGCTTCTTGGCGCGCTCGTCTCCCGCATCGTGGGCCATACGCAGATAGCGACGCGCACCGGCATCGTCCTTGGGGGCGCCCAATCCTTTGTGCAGATTGGTGGCAATATTCAACATGGCTGTGGTGCAACCCTGGCTGGCACTCAGGATATAGCAATCGTTGGCAGACGCATAGTCACCTTGCTTCTCGAAACACCAGCCAAGATTACTGCGTGCCGCAGCATCGCCACGCTCGGCGGCAGCACGCAGGCATCGCATGGCGAGCGCAAGGTTCTGCTGAAATCCATCTTTGCCACACAGCCAGTTGTAGCCACGCTTGGCCATAAGGGCGGTGGTGAAGCCTTGCCACTCGTCATCCCTGATGGGGCCGAACCACTCGTCCAGTCTATGCTTGGCTCCCTCATGTCCTCGGTCGGCATACACTTTGGTCAATCGGTAACAGCGGTCGAGCAGCAGTGGATTGGTCTTGACTTCGTCATACAACAGGGAGGCCAAGGCGTAGGCTGCGTCGGGATTGCCATGTTCGGTAGATTTCTCCAGCCAGTGGCGCGACTCTGCCTTGTCCTCAACACATCCATGGCCAGTATCAAGGAAAAGTGCGTAACGGTACATGCTTTGCGAATTGCCCTTCTCGGCACCATGGCGGGCCAGTTCACAACAACGCCTCTCATTGCCGGATGCGTCGTTGTAATGGATATAACAAGCCAAAAGGCCGTAGAAATCACCCACATCAGGGTATTTGCTCCACGCCTTTTCATACAATCTCACGGCATCGTCATAGTTCCCAGCCTTATACAGCTGCTCGGCTTCGTCATAGAGCCTCTTGGCTTCCATGCCAACATCCTCGCTACCGCGTTTCAAAAAGTCTAATAGACCCATAGTAATAGTATATCTAATATCATTTGCACTATATATATAATAATAGGTGTCGGCCAAACGAGCGACCGTCAGCAGACTAATACACCAAATGCAAATGTAGGGATTTATCTCGGCATAACAAGCGTTCAGCCCCATCTTTTTTTACGAAATAATTTCTACCACAGGGAATTGGTATATAGAAGGCTCCGTAGTAACACCTTCATTGTTCTATAGCCAAGCCAAGTACCCTGTTACTATAAAAAGTCCTACAACTGTTTATACCTTTTGCGTAAAAAAGTTAATGTCAAAGGCTACAGACAAAGTCCTTTACCTTTGCTTGTTATTCTTCCTTAGTCATACCTCAATTCTTAATCATTGAATCAAGTACATCGCCATACTCTTCAAAGTCTATATCAGCTATATTTAGCATAAATCATCACAGGTCTTTGCTTTGAAGCGCCTTGATATATCTCCATCACTTTAGTCACGCAATCCCTCGATACCGTGAAGCAACCTAGGCTCTCTGAACCTAATGGAATATACTCCCTTTCACCAGAAAATCTCGTCACCTTTCCCGCCGAATGAATCAAGATACCACGAGTCTCAGCTAAATAGTTCGTCTTGTCAAGTCCTCTAAGGCGGATGCAATTCTTAAACTTACGCCCCTTTCCTACCATCACATACCGTCCAAGGCTGGAGCAGCCACTTCCAAACTCATTGCTGAACTTAGGCTTGGCATCTGTGTTTCCTTTGCCACTGCCATGCATACAATAGCTACTCATCAAGCGCTTTCCATTCTGCAAGTCATATATGAAGAACCGCTTCTTGCCCGAAGGTATGGAGAAATCGACCAAGATATAATAATCCGTGCTATACCCTCGTCTATCGCAATAGTCCCTTACTTGCGACAAATTCTCGCAATCCACCTTACCATACCATTCCTTGGCATCGATGTAATTCTTATACAATGGTTTCGTATATCTTTGATATATTGGAGGGACGAAAGGAATGCAAGCCATCAACAGTAAGACCACTAACAATACGATATATTTCTTATTCATTGTCTTCGTTCAATTTAATTTTTTGTTTAGTGATAGCAAATAATATCCAGCTGATAAGAGCGCTGGCCAAGATTGGCGCACAATAGACGATGAAGTTCTTTGCGAAATATCCTATACCGATAAAGTTGGATAAGTTTTGGGTGTCTTTTATCAATATCTCTGCACACTCTTCCGCAGATATACCTATAAATCGTCCCCATACCAAAGCTGTTGCCAAGGCATTCATTATCAGACATGTCAGACAGGCGTAGTATTGGCGTCTGTATTTGGTTTTCTTGAACAACGGCGACCGCTCTTTAAGTTCGCCCATCCCATTCCAGGACCTTACGAAAGCAGGCAGGGCAAAGATTACAGGAAGCAGCCATACCAAATAAACGAACAATAGTATAAACGCTACATTGTACGATATGCCGAGCATAACCGCCAAGTCGGCATTGACGGCACACAACAAGACATACAGATAATACGAGTATGAGATGGGAATAGCGGGCGTCACGTCCATATGAACACCGTAACGTATTGCCTCAACGACCACTAAGATTAATATCGCGTAAATCACCAATGCATTTTTCTTCAAAAAAGGATATAAAGCAAGGCAAATATTTGTGACACATAGTATCACGATGCTACCCCACATGGTGTAACCCGCATGCGATGGGGCAAGAAATATATATCCTTCGTTTTTCACCACCATGTGGTAGGCCGGCATTTCCACTCCATCTATTCCTGCATTAAAAAGACCATAAAGAAACATTACAGCAAGACCAATGGCTATCGGAGCCAGCACATAATTGCGCCGCCATATCAGAATGACACTTGCCACAACGGACATTACGCCACATATAGCCATTTGGATTGGAAACGACCAATGAAGTAATAATGCAAATAGTATAAAAACGATTCCCCAAAAGATTATTCCCCAAAAAGGCAAGAAAAGCAAGAAAATACTCGACTCCAGAGAAGATATCCAATCCTGCACCTTCCTAATAGCGTCATTGCCATCAACATCAGCATTAAAATCGGTATTCTTTTCAAGATATTCCCTTATCATGCGACGTTTTAACATGTCCTTCTTCAGCCAATTGCCATTAATATTCTCCAATTCGGGCGCAATAGCCTCTTCCGCCTGTTGCTTCAACTGATTGCGATGCTCTTCTATTTTGCCAAGCATCTTATGTCGTTTCACATACAACATCGCATAACAAACAGCACTAATGCCAACAGCACCTACCAACCATCTCCAATCGATGTAATCGGAGCCTCTAAAGTAACACACCCAGACTATGAGAACAAAGCAAGCCCAGGGCAAGACTATTCTAATAATTTTCTGCATATTGTTCATTGCTTTTATTATAGTTATTATCTGGTTGCAAAGATAGCCTTTTGTTTTGTAATGGTAATGAGCACGAAGGTATGCTTGTATGAAATGGTGATGTTAGTGTATAAAACGACATAAACGGGTGTCCCACAACATAAGGCGGAATTCTGTTTACAATCAAAAACATAAAAGAAGCCTGCCCGCTCAGAGCATAAAAAAAGAGTTCAACGATGTTGCTCATTGAACTCTTTGCGGAGAGAGAGGGATTTTATACCACTCTACCATCTTCTGTAACTCGTTGATATTCAAGTGCCGTCTTTAGGCATTTTCGCTTATTTTGCACGAAAAATGGCGCAGAACTGGCGCAAGACAAAACGTCTTAAAACACTGTGTATGAATGACTTTTGTTACACAATTTAACTATTTTAAGAAATCTATCGACTCTATTTTCTACTCCACCCCTCAAATCTTTGAGGAGATTATGGCATTACGACACTCGCTTCTTACTTTCAAACAAGTCGGTTGCCATTGTTTTCTGTTTATCTTCTCATTGCCTTTGTATTATGTTTATGAATTGCCCTTATGAAAGGGGGATAATACAACATCATGACCACTATCTTACCATAATTATTCAAATGCCTATAAGTCAAATATGACTCTGAAAGTTGTATCTTCATGTAGCAATATTGATTTTCAAGATGTTACATAACTTTTATAGGCATTGAAATATGTAGCCTACTTGTAGCGTCTTGTAGCACGATGTAGCGTTATATCCTATTATTGGTACAAAGTTAGTATAAAACCATTAGAATAAAGATAAATTCCTCGTGTTTAACACTAACTTTGCACCAAAATACTGATGTTAGAGGCTACAAATAAAGTCCTTTACCTTTGCTTGGTATTCTTCCTTGGTCATACCTCCAGTCTCTATCATTGAGTCAAGTACATCGCCAAGCTCATCAAAAGCAATATCATGATGATATTCTTTTGTTGTTCCATCCTTTTCTCCATAGATACGGTAGTAATCAGAGCCTTCATCCAAAGCAATATACACCTTGCCCTGAAATTGGAAACCATTCACCTGCATGACAAGAGCCGCCATAGTGAAGTCTTCGCCATTGACATTCTTGACAATTTGGGTAGCATACATCTTTGAGATGCCCCAACTATTGATAACGTCTATCGAGGTTGTGTGAAGCAATTGGGAGAAGATGGTGTTCACAACGCTTCTTACATGTTCTCTGTCTAATGTTTTCATTCGTATAATCTTTTAAGTGGATATTCTTATATTAAGCCAAAAGTCTCTTTGCATATTCACGCAATCTTTGCAGGTGCTCCTGTTGGCTCATGCCGCCTGTCTCAATAACCGTATCGAGCACTTGCCCCAAGTCTTTATAGGCAATACTCTTCTTTTCCTCATGCAACATTCCGTTCTGTTCGCTATACAAGCCAAAAGTTTGCTTAACTCGGTTATTGGTTACATAGAGCCTACCTTGGTAGTTGAAGCCATTAACATCCATCATCAATGCTGCTACGGCTTTCTCCGTTCCATCAACCATGATTTCTATTTGAGTTGCAACTTTGTTTGTTATTCCCCAACTATACACTACATTAAAAGGTGTGGTTAAAGCCAACTGCTGCAAGATGGTGCATGCAGCTCTTCCAATCTGTTTCTTACTTAATCTCTTCATATTTCAAAGTGGTTATGCAAAGGGCAAAGCAGTGAACCTTACCCCTTGCGGTAAGTACTAATCAAATTCAAATGGGTGTATATAATAATAGGTGTCCTCCGAGTCGTACTCGTATTCGTTGATGAAGTCCACCATTTCTTCCTCTGTCCGCTCACCTTGGTTAATGCCAGTCTTCTCACACCATGCCTCAATAGCATCGCTAATGGTGTCATACACATCTTCACAAATATCTTCAAAGTTGCCACCAGAAGAACTTACACAACACTCTTCGGGAAAGAAACCTCCTTCATCGTGGACGTAAAATATCTCACATCCACATTCTATCTCACGGTAACTTATAGAAAGTTCATTGCCAAGTACCTTATTCAATTCATCAAAGAACAGGTCGCAAGCCGACCATGCACTTTCGGTGTCAAACGACAACAGCCCTCCATCCTCATCATCCTCGAACTCTGCCCAGTAGATTTTTCCACGAACAGATATACCGCTATGCTCATAGCCAATACCATAGTATTCTGCCAACTTGTAAAGATAGACATCCTTACTATTCACCTCCATCATCTGAAGGGTGTTCCAAAGGTTACTCAATGCCTTGCGTGAACCTCTTACCTTGTACTGCGTATCACAAATATTGCTCATACTTCAAAATTTTTATTTTCCCTTTCGTAGAAAACTACTTCCGAGATTTGTTAGAAATTATGTGCCATGAAAAGGTGTTATGCACATCAATGCAAGGTTTGGCACCAAAATACGACCCGTAGGCGTGGAGATTTTGGAAGCCAAGCAGAGCCTTGACCTTGCAAAGCGATAAGGCATAACAAATACCTTTGCACAATAATTTCAATAAATCTCGGAAGTTATATTGAGTATGAAAAAAGAACCGCATACCCTTATAGACTAATTGTCTACAAATGTATGCGGTAAAATATAGGATAGTGTCTATTCTAATCTTTTCAGATGTTGAAGATGTCGTATTATATGGCTAAAAGTATGCCTCGTTTTTTATGATTTTACCTACATTTTCTATTTCTTGTTTTATCGTACCTACCAATTTAATTAAAACAATTCTAATACTATTAAATGTATTGTATTTGAAAAACCTATATAAGGCATTGCTTTCATCGTGTTCTTCCATAATTACCATACAGCGATGAACTCCTTCGTTTCGTACTTGCCTTAATTGTGAATATGTAGCTTTTATATGTTTGTCATCAGGAAAAAGAGTGTTACATATCGCATTTAGTTTATGAGTAATTTCAATATCACTTACGCTTTTATATTCTTTGTTAGTATTACGCTTGAAAGAGTATTTCCCATCAATATTTGTCGCATTCTCTATAAAACTCAGCAAATTATCAATATCTGGAAACATTACATAAAAATAGAAATTTACGGCATTCTCTATTTGATAAAACGCATTTGCGCAAAAGGAATAAAAACGTTCCTGTTCTTTTTCCCTTAGATTCAAAGCGGCATTTTCCATGCGAAGATTATCGATGAGAAGTTGGTCTCTTAATCTTTGATTTCCTTTTGCCAATATAAAATCATACGAAATGCTGTTATTGGCTCTTATTTCTAATGTCTCACGAATAGCATGAACATCATTGCAAATTGACATTTGGGATGAAACAACGTTTGCGGAAGAAGTCATATTTAACCTCTTCCGCAATTCTGCGGCAAACTCTGGATTTTGTTTGCTCAGTTGTACTATTTTATCTATTGTTGATTTCAGTTTCTCGTCCATAAATACTAATGTAAAAGTTTGTCCAAATCATCATTCAATTCATCTAAGTCAATAGGTTGAGCTGGTGGTACAGTCACCTTATCTGAACAATGAATGAGCCAGAAGAGTTTCCCTTTTGCATCTCGACAATTGGATATTGACAACAAATCCTTTCGGTCTTCATCTTCTTTTTTCAATGACTTGTTCACTGATGCTTTTTGCATTCTTCCACCTAATTTAAAGGATGCATAGCGATGAGGAATGAAATTCTCAGAAATACTCTTTTGTATATTTTCTATTACCTCTTGGGGCGTATGTACGGTGTAGTAGAATTCTTTTGGCTTCGTTGTCACTATGGTAATTGCCGTATTATTCTTCCTCTCAAACTCTAACACTGGCAAGGTTTCAACGTATGTGATTCCGTATTGAGTCGTTCTTGTATTATCATGAAGCGAATTGCACAATGTGTCAAATTGCGTCTTCAACCTCATATATACACTATCGTCTTCGCCCTTTACCATTTTCAGATACATGAGCTTACCGTCCAGTACATTCACCATATCTGGGTTACCTTTCTTCACATGCCCTTTAGTTTCTTTGTATCTTGAAAAGAATTTATTGAATGCTATGCCATAGCCGTATTTACGCCATATATAGAGAATATTGCGAATGTCGCGCACATATTTCTGAGACACATTGAGTTTGTCGCTAACTATAATGCCAGTAACTTCCTGACGTGTACCTAGTTTCTGTAGTCTCGTCTTGTCTTCATTCATTATAAAGCCTTGACTTTCGACTATTCTTCTTAATTCTTTTATAAATTCACCCGAAGAATGGTATACATTGTGCATTGAACTGAATGTGATATCATCAGCATATCTTGAATACACAACACCAAATCGTTTTGCCAATCCTGCCAATCTGCGATCAAGGTTGTCACAAATCATATTGGTTATGGTTGGTGAAGTAGGCGCACCTTGTGGTAAAACATACCTTACACTGCCATCTTCCATTTTCTCTTTCATGGAACATAGACCTGCAACAACATTAGCAATCGGCTGTTTGAACAACAAAGGCTTTAGCTGCAACCTTTTCCATACTCGTGCTTGATGGATGCTTGGAAAGAAATCTTTCAAGTCGATATTGAAAACATAGTTATGCCCCTTATGCATATCAGCATTGGTTACAACGGAACGCTCTTCTGTAAACCCCGTTGCATGATTAGAAGGTGTGTAAACAGCCTTGAATATCTCGTTGACATACCGTAGCAATAACATGAAACTCTGATTTCTAGGAGCAGTTATCAGCCTAAATCCACCAGATTTCTTTTTTATCTTGAATTGTTTATATCGGTGAAACGAATTGTTGGGATTGCAATAATAATTTAAGAGTTTCATCGTGAAAGGATAGAACTTATCTGTCATACCACATTTCGCCATCTCACCCTGTTTTATCTGGTTGAGAAGGTTAAGAAGATCCTCTTTCGTATCCAATAATCGTACTGCTTTTGCAATGCTGTTCTTATCCATATTTAAACATAATTAGGAGGCCGATACCGGAAGCGACAGACTTTCATTTCTTTATATAAGAAAAATAAAACAATAAATATAAAACAACATAACACAATAGAAAAACATACTACGTATGTATGAGTCTACGTTAACGTGATAACATTGTTATCTCAACACCCATGAAGGCGGTGAGACATCATGCGAATCTGCCTCTAAAGAGACATGGCTTCCGCCCGCAAGACGAATTCAAATTTATATCTGTCGCTCCGATTATCAAAGACCTCTTGTTGTTTTCTGATGCAAAGTTACTATATCATTGTGAATAAGGACTATAATTAAAATAATGCTCCCTTTGTTAAGGAAAGAAATCTTATTCTAAAATTCATATTGTTTTTTGAAATCATCATTGCCGTACATTGAAAAATTTTGCATACCAGATAAAAGAGCTTCCACAAGGCGATATAGTTGATCGTTAGGGCTCATTCTGTTTCTGTATTCTTCTGGAACTTCCTGCTTTGCTTTTTCTGTAGAAAAATCGGTTGGAGGTCCGAATATCCGAGGTCTAAAGTAGTCGAAGTAATTAACCATATCAATGAAGCGCATATAGTCATCATCACAAAGATGTAATGTTATACGTCCCTGTGCGTCTCTGTCAATAACAGGAGGAAAGTATTTGAAAGTTTCTTTATCCATAACTACCTATTGTATTTGTCTTTGAAATCTTGTAATAGTACACGGTTTCCACCTTTAGAGAAATTTTTGCGGTGGTATTCATCAACCTCTGAATGGCATTTAATACACAGACATTCAAGGTTCGATTCTCTATTGTCTGTCTTCTCTCCGTTTTTGTGGTGTGTGTGAATGAATTGGCGATCGAATGGGTCGTCTATTAATCACCTTCCCGTTTTTAACTTTGATTCATTTCGACACAGATAAATATCACTCTAAAGCTATTAATAATAGCCTCTTCATGTTACTAGAATGGAGAATCATCTGCTAAAAAATCACCAAATGGCAAATCATCGTTATTACTATTTGACAATGACGTAGATTGAGTCGCAAGTTGAGGTGTCGTAGAACGGGTAACATTCCAAGCTCTAAAGCTATTAAACCATCGGTCCTGCCACTGACGAGCATCCACATCAAACGAAACTGTGAGCTCTTCGCCAATCTGTATCTTGAATTGCTCAATCTTTTCTGCGCCGAATACCTCGAAACACATTTTCTTTGGATATTGTTCATGTGTTTCAATGACGTATTCTTGCATTTTCCATTCATTACCTGCTTTCGATACTCCGCCTTTAGGCTGGAGTATCGCGATTATCTTTCCTGAAATTTCCATTGAGAGTAGTTATTCTTTAATGATTAGAGCAGCCATTCTATTATGTGCTACTGCAAATTGTACGATTGTGTCTTGATCAGTAAGACTAAGCCGTGTTTGAAAACGCTTGGTCATTACTTCCAATACTTGCTCTTTGCACTTTGCGCTAAATAAGAGTATAGACGACAATGCGCAACATAGAGCTTGATAGACTATCTTTTTTTGTATTCTACCACCGAGCAGTTCATATAGCTCAGTGGTGAGAATACGTTCTTCCTGTTTGCCACCAGGAAACATTTGACCATAGACTGAGGCCAAAGCATTAGTTATGGCATTGTGTTTCTTTGCAGGAATCATCGATGAGTCGCATTATACTCTTCTCTGGTTTGATAAGTTACAGTAGGAGTTTTACCATTCATAAACTCATCGATAGATATGTCAGAGAAGAATCGGTTACACATTAGTCCATCTACTGCTCTCAGGCGGGCATACTGATCATTTGAAAGTCTGTTACGTCTATCGTACGCAGCCTTGATACTTGCAAGCAACGAGGAGCTTTGTCTTCTCAAATCAGAAATGGCCCTTCTCGTTCCTTGATTGGTGCCATTCTTCAAAATGGAATTGTATTCATCGATTATAGAATTGTAGCAATCTGCATACACTTCCCATGTTGCAGGATCCTTTTCTTCGCTGATAAATTGCTCAGCTTGCTCTGTTTGTTCTGCTAAAGCATCAAGATTATTGAGACTCTCTTGTTGAAATCGTTGTGCCATAATTAGAGGCGCAGCCATTTCGTCAAAAGTCATAGACTTAAATCGTGAGTTTACTACAATTTGGGCATTTGCGCTAATAGCTAAAAACATAGCAGCTATTATGAATATATACTTTTTCATCTTCATCGTTGTAGATGTGTTTTTTACTTAATACCGAATTAATCAATGTTCCAATAGGCATCAGGATCGCCATCAAAGGCATCGTTAATCACATCGTCGCTATAGCCTTCGACATCTTGAGCATAGGAACCTGCGAACTCTCCGTAGTGAGTACCATAGTCTTCATCATCTTGGTACTGATCGTCATAATCAAAATTATCTTCGTACATATCAATAATATTTATGAGTTAAACAATAATTTACCATGTCCAGATTGAACTGTTGCTGTTGTTGCTACTCTGTTGAGTCGTTGTATTACCAAACATATCGGTACGACCTGTGGTAGAAGTACCTGTGGTCTGACCATAAGAATTGCGGTGAGTTGTTGATGTATTGCCAAACATGTCGGTGCGACCTGTAGTTGAGCTTCCTGTAGAACGTCCGTAAGAATCCGTATGGCTAGTAGTTGTGTTGCCAAACATATCGGTACGACCTGTGATTGACGTACCAGTTGTGCGACCATAAGAATCTCTGTGAGTAGTGGTTGTGTTACCGAACATATCGGTGCGACCTGTGGTAGAAGTTCCAATGGTACGACCATAAGAATCGCGGTGAGTGGTAGTCGTGTTGCCAAACATATCGGTGCGACCAGTAGTTGATGTACCAGTAGTACGTCCATAAGAATCACGGTGAGTGGTGACAGTGTTGCCGAACATATCGGTGCGAGTTGAGGTTGATGAACCTACATTGAACTGTGCGAAAGCAGAGCAGCTGACTACTACGAGGACTGCTGAAAGGATGAACTTTTTCATTGTTATTTGTTTTTGAATTAATACTCTTGTTTGGTTCTTATATCTCTTTATTCCAGAGATGCGAGAAAGGTAAACGAGAGAAGAAGATTTTTTGAAGAAAATTTTTCGCCTTACTGTTTTATAGTTAAAAGGCACACAAATCGCCTTTGACTACCTTCCCATCTTTAACTTGAATGCGGTAAAAGACGGTAGACGAACCCTGAGTGAGTGCCAACATGTTTCCGCCTTGGTATGGATCAGGTACTATTTCGACCTTAACTCCGGCATTGCGTCTCTTGATAGTGTGAAACTTTCCACGAATATAATCAATGTATCTAGAGTAATCTAGGCTTTCGAAAACCCATTGGCTATCATAGATGAATGATTGATCAAGGTTTGCAACTATCAATTCTGGATTTAGAGTTCTCCATGCTTGCGCAAATATAGCAACAAGCTCTTCTTTGCTTTGGTACGACATACTATTAGTTTTTAGATGGTTCTTATTACTTGTTTAGGCATTCCGTATTGATGGTATACCACTGTTTTTGCTCTACGGCATTTGAAACAGATTCCATTTTCAATATGTCGGTATTGAGGTAGATAGCCTGTACCTCCACAACGAGGGCAAGTACATCTTACCTCTTCGTCATTTGATTTGATAAAGTTGTGTGTCATATTTCTTCGTTTTATTGTTACACTACTTTATTCCATATTTCAGCGATAGGTAAATGGAAATCTGCAAAAACTCCTCCCAACTGGTTGTTTTACCAGAAAGGAAGAGGTGAAATTAAGGATTAATGGTATCTACATCTGATTCAGACCTTGGTCTATTATATGTCACCTTCAGAAGTCCTTTACCATTATCTATCTCAATTTTGCCGAGCCGATTCAATACAGATTGCCCCAAAAGAAGCGGAGCGGATTGATTCTTTACGACAGAAGCCTTGACATTTTCCAAGTGCAATCCTGCAAAGTTCACGGTTCTCAGATTTATAACTGTACCTTCACAGATTTCACCGTCTGCAGTGAGATAGTTCTGCCGACCCATTACATCTGTTGACTTGAGATAGTCGTTTTTCATCATAAATGTAGCTTCTACATTTGAGATGGAAACATCGCTGGCACCGGTATCAAAGATAAAATGTAAAGGCAAGTTGTTTATCTTACAAGGGACTTTATATACATTGCCAACTTTTGAGAAAGGAATCTCTACGACTTCTGTCACCAATGGCGCATCAGCTCCAGTCTCCTCTTTAGCCGCTTCATTAAAATGAATGCGCTCATACTTTTCAAGCAGCGCCTTAAACCCTGGAGTACTTCGAAGATTCTTTAGGTCTCGGTCTCTTTTGATATGGGCGAATCTACGATAACCTGCTTCAAAAGCCTTTGTCAAATATGCTAAGGATTGCTCTGTGTCCCCCATTATAGAGTACAGACAGGTAGCCTCATAGAACAAACCTTTATCTGGGTTCTTGGAAAGCAGTTGCTGCATAAAATCAACCGCTTCTTTCTTCTTACCTAAATAGTAGAGGGCATACGGCGTATGTGTTTCGCTTTTGAGCGTATCGCGTGCTACAACCTGCTCAAAATCCTTCTTTGCCAGTTCCGATTCACCAAGGAGGTTATACAACACGCCTCGGTTTAGATAAGCATAAGTGTATCTTGGTTCAAGGGTAATTGAAATGGTATAGTCCTCTATAGCTCCTTCGGTATCACCAGAATGGTCTCTTACCCATCCTCTTCTATAATAGCCGAAATAGGAATCTACCGTCATTTTGACGTATTTATTAAGATCTTCAATAGCCGATGAAGATTCTCCCATGTCGTCTTTAATAACGGAACTAAGAAGGACATAGTCATAATCTGATGAATCAGCTTGAATTGCTTCATTGCAATATTTCAGAGCTTCATTATATGCCCCCAGTTCATCATAAGCTTTTGCAATCTGATAAGCAATTACATCATTTTTGTCTAACTTGTAGGCTGACTTATATGCTTCTGCCGCCTTATGGTATTTCTCTGCACAACTATACACAACTCCTAAGCAGTAAGGCCAATAGCTTTCTGTAGGAGCTTTGTTTGCCTCCACCTTCAATCTGGTCGTGATGGATATTAAAGAGGAGTCTGCTAATTGTTGCATGTGATAGAAGGCTTTTTTATCCTTGTTGATTGATAACGCCTTCACTACATCAGAAGCAGCTTCGTTATACTTCTTCTGAGCGATGTAGACCTCTGCTCTAAAAGAGTATGATGAAGAATAATCAGGTGCCAGCTGAGCAACATAGTTGAAACGTTCAATAGCATTGGCATAATCTTTCCGCTCTTTCGCATTACGCCCCAGGCCCATATAGCCCATCACGTTTCCTGCGTCTAAAGAGATGATTTTCTTGTAATCTTCATCAGCAAGTTCATATAGTTTCTGCTCAAAATATAGTTGGGCACGGCTTTCATAGAGGTCTTCCTCCTCTGGCTGAATCTTTATAGCTCTGTTTATACAACTTAGGGCTTTGTCATACTGGTTAAGTGCCTTATAAACGCGGCTTTTGCTGGAGTAACAGAACACCTGATACTGCTTATCCTTTGATGGAATGTACTTCAATGCCATATCCAAGGCGGAAATGGCCCTTCCATACTCCTCGTTATGGTTTCTGATAACAGATAGCCAAGTATAGGCATAGCCATTCTTGGGGTTTTCTTCAAGTTCCTTGTTGAGGTACTCCAAACCTTCGTTGAAGTCTTCTTTTTGAACGGCTTCAACACCACGAGAATAGTTGTAAGATTCAGACCGAGAAACATTTTGTCCCCAGCACAAGCCAGTCGTAACCAGCCAAACGAACATCGAGATGATTTTCTTTATGATGATGGATAATATTAAGTTTTAGACTTTGATTTTGCCTTGTTGAAGATCCTCTTGGAGTGATTGGTAAACAGACAGTAAACCGTTTGTTATGGCACCGTCTTTCTCAAGCAGTTCAAACGGTGATTTTGTTTTAAGAACAATGATTAGATCAGATATGATGTTTTCAGCGTTCACCTCAAACATCATATAGTCTATCATAGAATCGCCTTCCTTCCAGAAATCGCTGTGCCATCCATATTTGTACTTTTCCCATGCAAAGAACAATACATTTTTGAAGGCTTCGAGCATCTTGTTGTTTTGGAATGCAACAATGGTATCACCAGTTTTCTCTCCGATTTCACTAAACTTTTCCTGAATGTGTGATATGATGTCGATTAACGACTTTATATCACTTGATGAGGGTTTCTTTACTTCCATAGTCATTATAGTGTACGTATTACTTTTGCTGTTTCTGTATAGTTCTCACGCTGTTTGAATCTGATTTCCGAGTCTGATTCTTGCAGTTTCTTTTTGTTGCAAATACGAGCGATTGGGAACTTCTGCTTAAACTCATCTTTTAGCCAATCCATATTCCAGAGGTTGGCCTTCTTGCCCATAACAATCTTACATAGGTCATTAGTATAGGGTGACTTCTTAGCTTCCTTATCCATTGAGTAAGTCATGGTCTGTAGCCATAATTGCGTATAGTCATTGTTTGGTTGTTTAAGAAGTCGGTTGACTACCAATGCCGATATTTTTTTCTTTTGGTCGGCATCACAAGTATTCAGCAACTGGCTAATAACTCTGAGTGCATAATGGCTACAAGATACATTATCGATTGCGATTTGTGTTGCAATGGCTACTATCGGACGGATATTCTCTTTGATGGGAGATACGGTAAACGTCTTAAGCGTTTTAAATATTCCTTCTTTTGCAGACCCCAACTGCTCCAATTCATCTAATTCTTCAGCTATATCATCAAGATCATCCAAAAGTTCAACTTGCGATAATGAATCGTCGTTATCTATCGGCTTTGTGTCTTTTGTTGACTTTTGAGGATGAAGTTTATCATCGATTCTTCTGCTGAGATCAGAAAGTAGCGTCTTCAACTGACCGGAATTAGGAAACTCTCTTCCAAATTGATGAATAAACAGAAGATGCTTCTGAATGCCATCGAAGTCACATCCCTTCTTATTGAAGATGGGCGTATTATAGATATAGGCGAGCTTATCTCCTTTGATAGAGCTGCTGATGAGATTGTCTGTTGTTTGGGTCTTCTGGCTATTCATCTCAAACCCTAATCGTCTTAACACGGTTTGAAGTATATATGAAAGTTCTGTCAAAGCCTCTTTGCCGTTGCAGAAAATTCGATAGTCATCACGATAGCGTAATACCTTGTATTTGCATTGAATACCACGAGCTTGCACTTCTTTGCAGAAAAGCATATCAGCATAAGCCAGAAGAATTTCTGCTAAAAAGTCAGACAAAGTGCAACCCTGAGGAAGCCCAATAAGCATATTACCCTGGTAATAATGCTGAAGGTTTGATACGTTTGCAATAAAACGCTTTTGGTCGAAATCCTTACTCTGTTTATCCCCATGGATGGTAATAGGGCTGTTGAGCGCTTCCGTAATAAAATTCACATTGATGGAGCCATAACAGTTCCGAATGTCAGAGATAAACATATAGGGGTACTCCAACGAGAGTTCGAGAGAAGCTTGCTCAAAGTTGCTCCACCAATTCAATATCGTTGTTGAGTTATGGAAGGCTTCTTCCTTTTCTGCAATGACCGGAAGAGAACAAGCTGTAACTGTAGGTTGCTGCACAGCTTTAAACCATGCTTTAAGATAATTCCAGTTGTCCTGACTACAGATTTCTCTTGCGAAAAAATAGTAGATATACGGATTCACGAGTGCGATGGGACGTATAGCATACTTACCATCTTTATTGAGGTTCATGGTATAGTTGAGCGCCTCATTGCTGATAGGATTGCATTCCACGCAATCTGCAAATGCTTTAGCGCCTATCGTCTTACGAACATGCTTCAACACTGGAGTCATATCGAGATAATCTGGTAACTCCAAAGTGCTGTAATTTGAAGCACTCATAAAGTAATCGAGCGCATCTTTGTAAGCTAGTGATAAAATATTCTTTGCCATATTGGGATATATAATTTGTTTCTTTGCTTATATATTCCCAAAGTCTGACAAAGGTAAATGGCCACAGGCCTTAATCGTCGATTTTTATAAAGAACAAGCGCTTAGTCTTCTTCAAATCAGAAACTAAGCGCTTGTCGAGTATTGATGCTAAATAATATTAGAAGCAAATTCCGCAATCGTAGGGCATCAAGACTTCTGTATCTACTTCAAAAATATCTGAAACTTTATTCTCAATAATTGTGATTTCGAGAAGCTCTCTTTTGAGGCCTCCCCAATCTGACCAGTAACAAACTGAGATATAATATTTGTTGTCCTTCTTAACAACTTCAGGAGAAAGGTCTATAGCCATCAGGCGTTTTTTTATCGGATAAGAATGCTCTTCACGCATAAATTTCATATTGTGGCAATCGTTTGCCGAATAAATATATGTACGTCTATCATATCCTCCATGCCAAAACATAGGTAATAAACGCCATGCGGAATGGAGCAAAAAAGCCTGCCATGCTCCCATAGGTGAATCATCAACTTTGATATACTCCCAAATCTTAGTATCATATATGCCATCTTGGTCAATGTAAAGCTTACTTTTATCGCCAATTCCAATCTCTTTTGCCAACTCAATCTCTAATTTACAGTTGTCAGGGAGTGATAATTTGTCCAAGATTGAAAGAAGGTTACTATCCAACTTCTTTTCAATCTTATAGTAAAGACTATGAGCAATATTTAAATAATCTTCTGTCGCTACATTTCCAGATTCATCAATGGCTTTTTTATAGATTTCTAATGCGATACGTTTGCGTTCCTCCGCCATTTTTTTCTTCTTTTCATTCTCCATGTTTTGCTTTCTTGCTTTTCTATCTTTGACACAATCCTCTATCAACAAATAAGGAACCAGAAGAATACAGAATGGTGCAAAAACAATAATGATGAGATAAAGATACCATTCGTTTCTATTAAACGAATCTGTATCCATTTGCTTAAACTTTGAGTAAAGAAATATACACAGCAAAATAAGCCATGAAATTCCATAAATAATCAATGTAATTTTCATATTAATGTTTGATTTTATTGTTTACATATCTATTCCATCAAAGGAAGAAAGGTAAACGCACATTCTGTTTTTTTTGTGCGAAACCTTTCTTCATTACATTGGTCTAATCTATGTCGCTATATCTTCTCAATCTTCTTGATAAGCTCAGCAGCTTTATCAGCTATCGCCTTTCCCTGATTGTCTTGAATAATCTCTTCAAGTATCTTAATTGCGGCCTTACGGTCATTGTCTTTAAGATGGGCAATAGCTAAGTTCCATGCTATATCGACAGTATATAGCGAATAGTCGCTGTATTCGTCGCTCTTGGCCAATGAATAGAATTTGGTCAGTTGTGTTATCGTTTCGGTCAAGTTATCGCCAGTTTCAACATTCTTGAAGACTTTAGCGAGTTCTTTTATGGTATTGTCTTCAGGACTACGGTAGATTGCATCCATCGGCTGGTAGTATTCTGCACCAAGAGAAATGGTTTGGTCGTATTGGTAATACTTATATCCACCAAATCCAACAAAGAAAATAACGCTTGCAGCTGCGGCATATCGCGCAACACGAGGCCACAATCTTACCTGTTTAGCAGGAAGCTGGGCTACCCTTCTAAACGCAGCTTCTGATTGCTTACCGATTCTGCCTATGAGGTCTCGGGACGCTTCTTTAGAAACTTCACCCATTTGTTCCACAGCTAATGCGATAACTTGGGCACGTTTTCTTAAAGCTGGAATCTCTTTCAGTTTATTAAGATATTGTGCTTCCTCTTCCGACGTGAGTTGTTTTTTGAGGAAACGGTTGGTCAAGTCATCAAAGTGGCTCATTTGATCGTTTGACCATATAGCGGTTTGATACGCTTTTTCATCAAGTGAAGCGATGTCTTTTATGACAGCAGCATCTCTCTCAGAGCGTAGTTTTCCCATCTCATCAATGGCCAGTGCCAAAGTCTTAGCACGCTCAAGCAATGTTTTGTCAGCCTTCAGGGCTTCGATGAAAGCCAACTCTTCTTCATGAGTAAGCTGCTTCTTTAAGAAACGCTCTACTCTCTTATCAAAGTCTTCCATACTATTCATAAAACTCTTTGATGATTCTCATGAAACGGTCTTTTAGCTTGCTCATACACTGGCTCTTTTTGGATTTTACAGAGTCGGCGCCATTAAAGCCAATCAACTCAGCAATTTCCTTCATTTGAAGTCCATCGCCATAGTATGACCATAATATTTCTTCGCAAGGGCTGGGGAGATCCTGAACGATGTCACGCATCGTAGCTCTTTGCTCAGCAGTAATGCCATCGCCCAGGCCGAGAATTGTTTCGATCTGAGTAGCGCTGTACTCATCACCCTCAGTGTTTTCAACAACACCTTCAAAGGATATATTATCCGGTCGTCTGTCGAGCAACTTCTTTCCTTTGTTCATACATATCGACGTAAAATAGGTCGATAAAGAAGAAGTAAGCTCAACTAGTTTTCCACTTTGAATGTTCTGATAGAGCGCAATGCAGGCTTCTTGATAGATGTCTTTAGCATCATCGCGAGAGAGAGCAAGGCGATTTTGCAGAATAACAAGTGTCTTGTTTCTCTGCTGCTCGAAGAAAAGGTTGAGTATCTTCTCATCGGGTATGTCAAATATATCTTTCTTTGCCATTGTTATTTACTGATTTCAATTACCATATCTTGTCGCTTGGCATCAATATCCTTTCGCATCAACCCCTGTACCTTATAAACCCAGGCATCATTATGACCTAATGGGGTTGTTGAAAGCACTTGGTGTATGTAATAAGACATTGGTCCATAGAACTTTCCATTTTTCTTTGTTTCGGTATTTATCTGCGTACTTTTACATGCCTCCAAGAAGGTGGCCGGCGCTTGACCTGCTTTTATGGGTACCACAAAATGTGTGCGGCTGCTGCTCTTGGCTTGATATACTTTTCCGCTTGGCGAAAAGCCACGCTTTGTGCCTCGTGTGAACGTCTCATCATCAAAATCGCGCGAGGCCTTTCCGGCATGGCAAGCATCAACGATGACATAGAGTTTCCCTTTACTTCCAAGTTTGAAACGCAAAGCATCAAGGTATTCTGCAAGTACATCATCCGTAATGTGGTTCTTGCCCTCGTATACGCCTTTCTTGTAGGCGATAGGTGCATCAATGGGCACAAGACTCTCATCCCATCCATCATCTTCATCGCCATTTTTATCTTCAAATGGTTGACCATGGCAAGAGAAATGCAGATAGACAATTGCTCCCTTAGATACCCTATGCGTCAACTGCTTGAGTTGCTTTAGGATGTTAGCGTGGGTTGCTTTCGTATCTGTAATAACACTCACCTTGAATCCTTGTCTTTTTAGCGTCGGGGTAATGAGTGACACATCGTTGGTACCATGAATGTTGTTCCATTCATTGGACTTATTCAATGCGTGATAGTTTGATATACCTACTAACAAAGCATACTTCTTCTGTGCATAACTATTTGTTACACACAATAGTACAAATATTACTATCGTTATCAATCGTCTCATCATAGCGTCTAAATATTAATGCTACAAAGTTACTAATTTAATGCGTCCAAGAGTACAAAGCCTGCCCAATAGTAGGGATCGGAATAGACATGCTCACCCTCATCAGATGTGTAGTTCTTCAAATATTCCTGGGCTGCTTTTAGTGCATGTTGCTTGCTGTTGTTCTTGAGATAGTCACGGTAGAACGCTGTCATGAACAACTGAGTTGCATCATCGTCGACCTTCCACAGTGTCATCAGAATTGACTTCACTCCTGCTTTTTTGAAAGCACGCTGGAGACCATAAACACCTTCTTCTGGTTCTATGTATCCTAAGCCTGTTTGACATGCTGATAAGACAACAAAATCAACAGAGGTTAAGTCTAAGTTCTCTATTTCTGACCCACAAAGAATGCCGTCATCCTTGTCCTCTGGTAACTTCATGCCATCTATTTTAAGCTTCGCGCCAGCCAATAATAACCCTGACTTACTGAGACCAGACCACCCCAATGAGTATTCACTATCAGAATCTTGTGTTAGCGCTTCAATAATTGTCTTATTTGAAACTTTCTCTTTAGACCAATAGAATCCGTGTGTGGCCACATGAATAACATCTATTGGTTGAGAGGATAAAGATTTGAAATTTTCTTCACTAGCTTGCGAACCTGAATACAATAGTGATTTCTTCTTTCCAGTTTTAAGAAGCTTACCGATGTTCTTTACCTCGAGCAATGTCCCTTGAGATATGTCATCTAAACTACCTCTAAGTAACAAGCTATCGCCTATGGAACGAGTTGGCTTATACTTTTGAACAGCTTGTTGCACATCAGATGATTCACTTTGATCTGTTGAATACTTTATGCCCCCAAACAAAGCAAAGTTCGTCGGCAAGGTTTTGTTGTGGTCCAAACATAGCATTCGTGTAGATGATAACCTTGACAGTATCTTTTCTTCGTTTATGCGTTTACCATTTTCATTGGATAGACACTCTATAGGGATTGTGTATAAATCTTCTTCCGGAGAGAAGTATATTTTCTTAGCACTAAGCACAAAATGTTCAAGGGGTTTCCATATAAGCCTATATAGCTCGGACTTATTCATATAATCCGAGTTGATACAAGCCTTATGTAGTTCATTTGATGAACAAAGTTGTATTAAGGCTGGTTCTTCTAGTTGTTTGCTAAGAATCAAAGCATAATAATAGTCGTCATTGTTCTCAACCTTCTCTTGAAAGATTTTTACTGCTGGTAGTTTAATGAATTCTATCGCAATTTCTTCTGAAGCTAACACATCCCTTATTGCTCTCCAATCCACATTATATTTTGAATATGAGGGCAATAATGAAACAGCTTTAGAAAGGCTTTTCTCTAACGAAAGAACTAAACCATATATTTCAGATGTTTCGCCTACAGGCATAGCTTCTAAGCGTTGGCGTAGAGAGAGTAATTGGGCATATTTTTTTTGCAACTCTTTGTCTTGGCTTTCCCTAATAGCATACTGCAGTTGCAAATGCGAGCGTTGTATGAATCCCTTATATTCAAGGATATTATCATAGATACTACCATTCATATCTTTAATGTTGCTATTACATAGTATCATATTCATGAATGGAAGATATTTTTTGTAATAACGCCAATAATACTCAGTTTCAGAATCAGAGAGAAATGTTTTTTGTGCTTGTATTTCTTTCTTCAATAATGCAGATGTCTCTTTTGCAGTCTGACAAGCATTGATATTATTGCCTGTCATAAAATAGCATAATGATAGGATAAAGTAATTCTCAATATTATGAGCGTTAAGAGCTCCTTTTCCTATTGCTTTCTTCGCATTCGAGATTGCTTCCTCATATGCTTTTTCTTTAATGTACAATTGAGCTAATTGACTATAAGGATACAGGACCTCACTATGGCTTTTTTCCACATAACCAATAGCCTCTTTCATAGTTGATATTGCATCAGGCATACATCCTGCTTCAGAATATATTAAAGATGCAGTAGATAACATTGAGATGAAGTTATCACAAGCATAGAAGCTATCATCTGTACTACCAGACAAAGCAAGTAGATCCTTCCACAACTGACGTGCAGTATTAATGGCGGTATCAATATATATTTTTGCCCATACCATGTTCTTTGAGTAATACAGTTCTTGTGCGGCAACCGACAAACAATGAACATAGTCCGAACCAAAATCCTGATTTACCTCAAACAAGGTTTTAGCATACGTGATATAGCTGTGTGCCCTAAGGTAGTTATGGAGTTGGATACTAAGACTACTATATTCCACCAACAAAAGGCGGAATACTCTCGTATCTTCTAATTTAGCTTTCTGTAATGTTTCTATCTCAGAGGACAATATGTGTTCTGCACGTTCATAATTCCCGCTATATATGAGACCATTACTCTCGCGCAAGACTTTTTCAGCATGAGACAAATCTTGAGCCTCAATCGTAGCAATTGGGCACAATATTGTAAGAAACAAGAATACTAACAACCGAATGTTCATAATGTTGTATTTAGAGTTTCAATTACTTCATTCAACCATTTCTGAATATGAGGTTCTACATATCCATAATACTTATTCTGCAATTCTACACATCTTGAAAGCCTTTCTTTCGCTTGACTGTATTGAGATGCGAGCATGTAATAACGCCCTTCATTACAATACAAAGAAATCATATCTTCTGCGTCCTCTTGATAGTTCTTACTATAGATGGCTCTTGCATGATCAAGATACGATTTAGCTGTTTCAAAATTAGTGTTTATGAGAACCAAAGCATGATTATTGCAAGCTATTCCATATTCAAGACTTTCTGATCCCCAACACTGTTTTGTCAAACCTTCGGTCTCTTCAATAACCGGTAATGCAGACACGAAGTCTTTCTTCTTAAGATAAGCATCTGTAATCAATACAAGACACTGATAATATGCTATCGTTTGTTCCTTACCTTGATCTTTGAGGGCTGCTACCACTGCTTCTGAGATAGATATAGATTTATCATATTGGGAAGATATTATATAGCTCTTTGCTAGAGACAAAGATGATAGTACCCATTTTTCACTGCCACGTTCTAATGTAACATAGTCGTTAGCTACGGAATCTTGATTGTGCTTGAATAGCAAATAGCCTTTGAGGTTTTGTTCGTATCCTATCAACTGAGTTTTATCTTCAGGTTTTATTTCTCCTTCCTGCGCTTGTTCTCCTATTTTTAGCACAGTTTGTAACATGTCAAAATCCTGAGCTATGACAAGCCTAGAACACACATTAGGTACTACAGAATAGAATGACATCATCAGATTTTTCTTTGAACTTAAATGGTATAATTGCTCGAGCACATCGAAAAGTTTGTCGTTACTATCGGCAGCATAGGCATAAGCCATTTGACTAAGGATTAAATGATTCCAAGCATAGACATCAGAAGATGAAGTTTTGGAAAGCATCTTTTGAGCCTGTCTTAGTAGTTTAATTGCTCCTTTGTGATCGCTTTCTTTATTGTCAATATCCATAGCCCTATTTATCAGCTCTTCTACAGATTTTAGAGAGTTGTCCGCATTCTCATATGCATCAATGTTTAACATCAAAGCAAAGTCATTAAGTCCTTTTTTCTTATACGCTTCAGACAACCCAACAAAAATTTTCTTATAGTTGTCCTTTTGAAAATCATCATAATACTCAAAAACGGAACTGCATTTTGTCAGGCCATCCTCCCAAACTTGGATAGCTTTATCTGAATTGCCTAACATATTCTGATATAGACCACCAAGGTACAATACAATTATTGGATAATCGTAGAAGCCCACTCCCATGTGAGGAGCTGTTTCCATATATTGTTTTGCCAATTCTAAATGTTTGGCTCGTCCTAAGTAATCAGAAGTATTCCCTTTCAGAATATCCAATGTTGCAGTATGGTAATGATACATACATTTCAAAGAATCGGATAAAGATACGACATCTGAAGATTTAATGCTTTTCCATATACGTTCAGCTTTCTTCGCATCTTTATTACCAAGATGCAAAGAAAGCTTTTCAAGTTTTTCTTCTATGATAGACTGTGCACTTAAGTCACGCATATCAAAGAGAAATGCCAGCAGTATTATTACTAAGACTTTACCCTTCATTGAGAGTGGAATCAAATATTAGACAAATCGCAGAATTATATCAATAATAACCAAGGCTACAACACCAAACAAGATTTTCTTGTTCGTGTCAATTGCACCGTTGAGCTCATCCTTGGCCTTGTCATTCTTCTCTTCAATAGCCTTTACCGCACTTTGAAGAGAAGCCTCATGGTTCTTGAGATTTGTCAGGACCTGATTGATATTTTCATTGACCGTTTGCAGGTTCTTAGTCTGTTGAGCACTTTCACTCACAAGACCTAATACAGCTTTCTCAATGCTATTGGCAACCTCCTTTAAAGAGGATAAGTCTCCAGCAAGAGTATCTATCTTTTGAAGAATCTCCTTCTTTGAGCCAGAAAAGTCAGTAGCAGAACCTTTCAAATCCGTAGCTGCTTGAACAAGTTTATCGACACCTGCAGAAGTCTGCTTTGAGAAAGCTTCACTCGTGTTTTTTGTACTATATTCAAAGCTTTTGATGACTTTGGCGCATGAGTCGTTCATCACCTCTGTGGTATTAGAGACGACTTTCTTTGCGTTGCCTTCAATCTCTGATGACAACTTGCCTATATTAGAGACTAATTTGCTAACAGAGGCCAAACGTTCAGTAACGTCGGAATCCACGTCTGAAACGATACCTTTCACCTCAGACTTGATAAGTTCTTTCAAAGAACCAAGTTGAGTGGCAATAGATGCCAATTGCTGCGAATAATCAGCGAGGTTCTCGTTGATTTCACTATCTGCTTCTAACACGTCATCAATCTGCTCCTTGGCAGCTCTGATGTCTTTCAAGTCGCTCTCTAACTGAGTGAGGACTTCGAGAATAGAATTATCTTCCATATCTTTATTTTTTATTTTTGCTTGATTGAACATTATCTTTTGTGACTCCAACGAACTTATCTCTAAACATCTTTACCCAAGATGAGTGTATGATCAGTTCGGCTTCTGCCTCCCAGCCTTTGATGAGCAGCATTTCCTTCTCATCAACAACATTGCGTCCTTTCTTTTGAATTTCTTCTTTGAAACGCTTCATGTTGGCATAGAAGTCCGAGAGGTTATGAATGCTTCGTTCTCTGAACTCCTTATATGCGCTTATATAGCTATTCCGCATTTCATTCGCAAGTTTTTTATTGTCGCCAACTCCAAGGAACAAAAGGCAATAAGCATTAAGCATATCAAGAGCCGGATTAGTATCCGTCAAAGAACGACGGATTAATCTAACAGCACCATGCAAGTGTTTGATGTTACCAATTTGTGAGTCACTTGGTCCCATCACGTCATCATCAACAACACGCAAGTACTTAAAAAGCACATCAAATGATGAATACTTACCATGCTTCGTATCTTGAGTCAACGAGAAAGGTTCCCCAAACTCTGTCTCATAGTCTTCGCGTGCGTATTTAGAATTGAAGTAATAATAAATGTCGTCTTTGAGGTCTTCATTAATCTCCAACCAATCATCCTTATCACTATAAATTGCTCTATTACAAAAGTCTTCCATGTCTTGCATTGCACGTTTACGCTTCATTGCAATCTTGGTATAGACAAACTCTGTAATAAAAGAAAGACATTGCTGAATCTCATTATCACCTCTCATTTCATGAGCCTTGACTATTTCAATATCTGCTCGTTCATCGGTGTAGTATCTTTTCAAGAATTGCTTTAGAGCCATGAAATACTGTCCATCTGCTTTTCTCTTAGTTACAATACGGAAACACTGATTGACGTAGTCTTGAGTAAAGTCGTCAATGACACCGACACAACACATACGATAAATAGCCTTTTGAAGGGCTACTGTATAGTCAGCATAACCATAATTGTACGTAGGACGTGCAAACCCATATCTTCGCTTACCCTCCTCTTCAAGTCGAATGTCTTCATCTGTCTTGAATCGAGGAAGATTGTTTTTTGTGAGCATTTCATTTATCCAGCGCACATCTTCTGGCGTATAGGTATAAGAGATGTAGTAAACCAATTCTTCTTCCGATTGAGCTGACATAAGCTTATCCAAGAAGCCTGAAACGCTTTCCACATCTTTTTGTTCTTCACCAACCTCAACGGTAGTATTTGTATTCTTAGACATTAAGAAATACATAATCCATTTTTCGAAATCGGCTCCAATGAAGTTGTTCTCGTAAAAGAATTGATGTACACCATAATCAACAGGTACAGCTTCATAGATACGAGTACGTTCGTTTTGTTCGCTGAACTCTTGAGGACAATACATGATTGTGGATAAAGCCAGCTTCCTATCTCGTCCTGCACGACCGGCTTCTTGTACATAGCCTTCCAACGACCCCGAATGATTGATATTCAGCGTGAAGCGTACGTTGGGTTTGTCTATACCCATACCAAAGGCTTTGGTAGCTACCATGATATTGGTATCTCCATGAAGGAACTTGTCTTGTTCAGTAAGCACATCACCACCGACATAGTTACTTACACGTTGCGTACCCAGACCTGCAGCTATGGCATTTTTAATACCACGCTTTTTGGCTGAATTATTAACACCAAGAGAACCAACTCTATGGGTGCAAAA